>ERZ1673743.475-NODE-475-length-61073-cov-9.592645_pt1 | contig 61073 bp, 55 predicted proteins | sample MGYA00580197_ERZ1673743 | MGnify/ENA primary metagenome ERZ1673743 (study PRJEB41218, sample SAMN15661795) | gut metagenome | host: Homo sapiens | place: Canada: London | collected 2015-08-20/2019-03-30 | study: EMG produced TPA metagenomics assembly of...
AAACAGGATTTCCTGATGGACTTACAATCTATGTTCGATCACATGGTTGATATGACCGAACCGATCTGCCAAAAACTTGACCCTCATCTGGCAACTATGAGTATCTTCGATACCTCTGGCATTGAAGCCTGGGTGACTGAAAATAATCCAAAATACGCAAACCGTATTATCAAACAGTTAAAGGCTTTTGCAAAGGCAAACAACCTTGATAAAAGCTATGATCCTTATAAGGCTGCCTATGGCTCCATGCCTACGCATGCTGCTTCGAATCAGGCAATCCAACAGATGTATATCAATGGACATTTCTGCTATGCCTATAAGTTCGGCATTGTAACCAATGGGCTTGGCATTGTCCGTGATATCACTTTCTATAACAAAGAGTTCCTAAAGGCTCATCCGGATATCGTTGTGGAAAAGAAATCTGACTCTCCTGATGAGGATAAATCCCTTGCCGATTCAAAAGCCCTGCTTCCTATCCTGGTTGATTTCTTTCAGAAGCATCCGCTTATCGCCCCTAAGACTTTTCTTGGTGATGCTGCTTTTGACACGATTGAAATCTACAAAGCCCTTTTCGGTGAAATTGGATTTGAAAAAGCATTTATTCCTCTCCGCGTAAAACTTTCTATGGAAGATAACGGTTATACCATCAACGAAAATGGTATCCCCTGCTGTCCTCATGACCCTTCGCTTCCTATGAAAAGGGAAGGCAGTAAATCACACTTAAAAAGCAAAATTCCCACGATGAAATTTGTCTGCCCGAAAATGAAATGGGAATACAATAAAGCAGATAAAATAAAACGCCGTGTATGCCATTGTGATAATCCCTGCACAACATCTTCCTGTGGAAGAATGATTTACATTTATCCAGAAAAGAATCTTCGTGCCTATCCTGGAGTGGAACGGGGTTCAGCAGAATGGGAAGAAACATATAAAATCCGTGTAAACGTTGAAAAATCTATCAGCCACTTTAAAGACAGCTTTTGCGTAGCTAATCGTAAAACCCAGAACGAAAAAACGCCTCATGCCGATTTACTTTTGGCTGGCATAGCCCAGCTTGTTACAGTAATCGTTGCTGATAAAATTCATCAACATCAATACATTCGAAGTCTTAAGCCTTTGATTGCTTAAAATTGAGATTTTATAAATTTTTCTGCTTCATACTAACTATGAAGCCTTTTTGTCATGCTCTAAATAAATGACTGCCACCTTCCATTCCAAGAATCCTGCAATGCAGGATTCTATCCTTGTTTTCAATCAAGATTGCGAACTTGTTTCGCAATTGCCTATTTATATTCAAAGCATTATCAATCTATTTTCATATAATCACGCTTTCTGTTTAGGCACAAACTCAATCTTAAGAGCCATTCCCATACCATCTGCTAATCTTTTAAGTAAATTAACAGAAGGATTCCTCGTTCCATTCTCAAGCTTGCTGATATCTGCCTGATTGATGCCTGTTCGTTCAGCTAATTCCTTCTGGGTCATATTCTGAGAAGTACGAGCATCCACTATAGCTCTTATGACATCCATCTCTGGCTGAATAGCTTCATATTCTTTTCTGAACTCATCATCTTTTAACTGCTTAGAAAGCATATCATCAAATGTTCTCATCCTTCATCACCCTTTCTATGAAATCTTTTCTTCTATCCTTTGCAATCTGAATCTCCTCTTTAGGAGTTTTCTGTGTTTTTTTTAACAAATCCATTCGTCAGTATTATTTTTCCCTTCTCTTGTAATATACCCAGCAATCCAAATATTTTAGCTCGCATCTTAGGATTAACAGAATCAAGAAACTGCTCTACTGGAACTTCGCCATTTTCTTTTTCATATGCTATCAGTTTAAATTCTGTCATATAATCTCCTTTGTAAATATTATATGGCATATATACCATAATGTCAATTATCCATTTAAAGTAACCATACCGAGCTATTTTTCTAAAAACGTGTAGTAGAGCACTTTTCCAAACGAAAAACGTCTTATTTTCATGCTTTGTTTGAGTATGTAGTGATGTTGCCGTGACATAATACCATCAATTTTACTAAATCAATTTAAAATGCCTCAACGCGTCCTTAATATACTCCACCTTCTCCTGTGGACACTGCTTCACCTCTGGATTCTCTTTCTTGGACTTATTATAATTCTCACCCATGTCCAGACCACACATCCGCTTTACCTGTGCAATATAAGAAGTATGCACATTCACACCATACTTTTCCTTCACATATTCCTTAATCTTTGAATAAGTAGCCTTTTCCTCTGGTGTATAATTACTCTCTTCATCAGGCTCCATTGTAACCTCAATCTTAGGTGTCTCTTTTTTGAGGGATAATTTGACAACCGTCTCTGTGTGCACCGTCTGACCAAACTGGTCCACGGCTCTTACTTTCCTGATCTCATACCCATTCTCGCACAGGTATTTCAGATCTCTTGCCAGTGTAGCGCTGTCGCAGCTTACATAGACGATTCTCTTTGGTGCCATCTTAATGATAGTATTAAGGCAAGCTTCATCACAGCCTTTGCGGGGCGGATCGACACAGATAACGTCTGCAAATATATGCTCTTCCTCATAGAGTCTCGGTAGCACTTCCTCAGCCTTGCCTACATAAAAGGTTGCATTCTCAATGTGGTTGCGCTCTGCATTCTTTCTGGCATCCTCGATTGCCTGCGGTACAATCTCCACACCATGGACTTCCTTGGCGCACTGCGCCATGAAAAGGCTGATTGTACCGATACCACAGTAGAGATCCCATACGGTTTCTTCGCCTGTCAGTCCTGCATATTCCAGTGCCAGGCTGTAGAGCTTTTCTGTCTGAATCGGATTGACCTGATAAAAAGACAGCGGAGAAATGGCAAAAGTAATACCCTGCGGTGCATTTTCCTTTGAATCATACCGCAGGCAATCCTTACCTGAGTTGATTTCCTCTATGGATCTTCTATGAATAACATCTGTTATCGTATTTTGTCCCCATAGTACTCTGCCTTCTGTTCCCATAATGACATTGGTATTTTTCGTATTATAATTAAGCCATATACTTGTCATTCCTGGGATTTCCCGCAAAGTGCTTACAAGCCTGTCCTCCTTTGGCAGACTTTTACCATTGATGACCAGACATACCATAATTTCGCCAGAAGTAAAGCCTTTGCGAATCAAAATATGGCGCACAAGCCCCTGTCCTGTGGTTTCATCATAAGCAGACACTTTTTCATTTTGCATATATGCCAATACCTTCTGTAATATTGGTTCATTTTCTTCTATGCCTAATGCACAATTCGTATTGGCAATGATTGAATGGGTTCTTCCGGCATAGAAGCCTGTAATGATCCTGCCATCCTTATCTGTTCCCACTGGGAACTGTGCTTTATTGCGATAATGCCACGGCTGCTCCATACCAACCACCGGTTCCATCACTGACTCAATGAATAACTGGTCAAAGCCACCGATACGCACCAGATTGTTTTTTACTTTATTCTCTTTAAACTGTAACTGAGCCTCATAGCTCATTGCCTGAATCTGACAGCCACCACACTGTTTATGATATGGACAGACCGGCTTCACACGCAGCGGGGAAGATGTCAGCACCTTTTCCAGTCTGGCATAGGCATAATTCTTCTTTACCTTTACCAGTCTGGCTTCTACCACGTCACCCATGACCGCATCTTTTACAAAGAGGGTGAAGCCCTCTAGCTTGCCGATGCCTTCACCCTCTGTTCCGATATCCTCTATTTTTACTGTTACAATATCATTTTTGGAATATTGTGCCATTTTTACCGTACCTTTCCGGACTTATTATAAAGAAGAATTTCTCAGATTAGACTCAAAGAATCTGTTAAAGCCCAACCAGCCTGTTTCTTCTGTTGCTTCCAGTATCTCTGTAAATGTCTCCATCTTCGCATCCGTATCATCCGCACGATTAAGAGCGACTGCCTCAATCAGTGCCGGTTTCTTGGGAGAACCAAACTCATACTCTCCATGATGTGCAAGAATGCAATGCTTTAATTCCATAGCCAGCATAGGAGGGAAGCCCTCAATATCACGGATTTTCTCGCCGACCATTTCAGAACCCATCACGATATGTCCCAGGAACTGTCCTGCATCTGTATAATCATTTACCGGGAAAGCACTGATTTCTTTGGTTTTTCCAATATCGTGGCAGATTGCCGCTGTCAGGAGCAGGTCCCTTTTCAGGATTGGATACGCTGTGCAGTAATACTCACATAACTTTGTTACACTCAGGGTATGCTCCAGCAGTCCTCCAATGAATCCATGATGTACGGTCTTTGCAGCGGATGATTTCTTAAATGCTGCAATGAAATCTTTATCTTCTACGAAAAAGGCATTGAGCATTTTATGTAGGTAAGGGTTCTCAATTGATTTGATAATCGTAAGAAGCTGTGTATACATTTCTTCAATGTTCTTCTTGCTCATCGGCATATACTCAGCTTCATCATATTCTCCTTCCTGACAAAGCCGGACACGCTTTATATTGACCTGCAATGCACCGTTATAGCTGGTAACTTCGCCATATACTTCTACATAATCGCCTGCATCGAACTCTGCAATTCCTGCATTATTGGGGTCCCATATCTTGGCATCCAGTGTACCTGTCTTATCCTGAATGATCACATTATCATAGGATTTACCGTTTTTTGTTACTGCCGAACTCTTATATTTGCAATAATAAATATCAAATATTCTGTCTCCGTCTTTATAATCTTTAATATATTTCATCTTCTAAACCATACCTTTCTCTTAGTTTCTTGCCTTAGGCTGTACTGTAAACATCATCTGCTCATAGTCATCTTTACTTGCTCTTAATATTGTAATCTCAACGTCATGCTCTATGGTACAGCCACGTACTGCATTCATATAATCTGTGGCGCTGTGAATCTGGGTACTTCCCACCTGCACAATGATATCACCCTTCTGGATTCCATTGATCATCGCAGGTGAATCCATCTCTATATCTGACACATAAGCGCCCTGTGGCAGTCCCTGCTGTGTCCGAACATTACTTGCAATATCCTGTGCATAGATACCAATATAAGGTACATCCTCTGCGTTGGACAGCTTCGTAATCATGCCTTTTAACTCAGATACACCGATTGCAGACAGCAGATTCTTCGTATCACTATGATTATATGTGTTATCAATGATACCAATGACCTGCCCCTGCGTATTGAGCAGAATACCGCTGGCGCTCTGGCTGGCGTAGATGTCTGTTGTCAGCATCTTATACTGATTATCTGCCAGTGTTACCACATTTCCTACAGAAGTGATCATACCATAACATACACTGTCATTATATCCCTGGATATTACCCACAGCTATCACAAGCGAACCTGCAAGTCCGTTATTCACGGAGCTTCCCAATGTTGCCACCGATACATAATCCAGCGTCGTATCACGCAGATATTTCAAATCCACTGCAATGACCGCCAGATTTGTATTCACATCATATTTTTTAATGCTTCCTTCTGCACTGACTCCATTGCAGAAATTCACCAGGATGCTCTGTGCTTTATCCAAAGGAGATTTTCTTGTAAGAATCAGCAGTTCCCTGTTATTATTAGCAATAATAACACCTGCTATGTTTCCTTCACTCTGATACGTATTATTGAACCAGTCTACATCTGATTTCACCGCAGTGACCGTAACAATACTGGTGGAGGCTTCCTGATATACCTGATGAAGACTGTCATACATTGCCTGATACTCAGTCAGATATGCCTTCTGTGGGTCCTCTGTAGAAGCACTCTCTGCTGTCTCCACTTCACTGGCTGGTGTCTCCTCTGCTGCAATCTGTGTTGTTACCTGTTCTGCCGTCTCTGTCTCACTCTCTGTCTGCGTTCCGGTCTCACCCTCTGTCAGCATATCTTCCGGTAACATTTCATCCTTCTCCTGCGGAAAAGTCACCGTCTGCGGTTCTTCTTCCGGATACAGCCAGTTATTCAGCACCGGCTCTAATAACAGGAATGTCAAACATGCCACAAGCCCGAACAGCAATGCCAGTGATGCCGTAATGACCGTCCTTTGTAACAGTTTTTTCTTATCTATCGGTCTTTCCTTTATTTTCTCCTGCAAAAACTCAAAATCACTTGCTCTTTCAGACTCCTGATTCTGATTGTCCTGTTGCTTCTCTTCCATATATAATATAATCCCTTTCCAGTATCTGCTTTCTTTACTCATATAGTATATCCGAACCCCTTTGCAAAGTAAAGAAAGTTGTACAGTTTTCCAATGCGTGATATACTTATTCTGTTCACAAGAATAGTATTACAGGAAGGAATGTTCTATTTATGAATGACAAGGCATTGCGAATTCTCGAATACCATAAAATAATAAATTTACTGATAGATAAAGCAACCTCTCTGCCTGGTAAGGAAGTCTGTAAGAAACTGACACCCATGACAGAACTGGCTGCAATTGAAGAAGCCCAGCAACAGACTGCGGACGCTTTTACACGCCTGATAAAAGGTGGACGTATCCATTTCAGCGATAACAAGGATATCAGCTTCAGCTTGAAATCCCTGGAGATCGGCAGTAATCTGTCTGCTTCTGAGCTTCTTAAAATCGCATCCTCTCTGGCATGTGCCGGCAGAGCCAGATCCTACGCCAGAACAGAGCGTGATGAAGAGATTGCTGACAGCCTGAATCCTCTTTTTGAAGAGCTGGAGCCACTGACCCCACTACAGAATGAAATCAATCGCTGTATCATCTCCGAAGAAGAGATTGCTGATGATGCCAGCCCCAATCTCAAACGTATCCGCCGCAGTATCAACCAGACCAATGACAAGATTCATTCCCAGCTCACCAACATGGTCAATACAAGCTATCGTACCTATCTGCAGGATGCCGTGATCACAATGCGTAACAACCGTTATTGTATTCCAGTCAAATCCGAATATAAGGGAAATGTCCCCGGTATGGTTCACGACCAGTCTTCCACCGGTTCTACACTTTTTATTGAGCCTGCTGCCATTGTGAGTCTGAATAACCAGTTAAAAGAGCTGGCTCTACAGGAGAAGGAAGAAATTGAAGTCATTCTAGCTACTCTCAGTGCTTCCTGCTCTGAGCATATTGCTGCTTTGAGCCATAATCTCAAACTGCTGACACAGCTGGACTTTATCTTTGCAAAAGCCGGTCTGGCAATTGACATGAACGCATCCAGACCTTTATTTAATAACGGACACTACATTCAGATCCGCAAAGGACGCCACCCTCTTCTTGATAAGAAGAAAGTCGTTCCCATTGATATCACTCTAGGAAAAGACTTTGACCTTCTGATCGTAACAGGTCCTAATACAGGTGGTAAGACTGTATCTTTGAAGACTGTGGGGCTTTTCACACTGATGGGACAGTCAGGACTGCATATTCCCGCCCTTGACCGTTCCGAGCTGTCTGTATTTACAGAGGTTTATGCGGATATCGGTGATGAACAGAGCATTGAGCAGAATCTGTCCACTTTCTCTGCCCATATGACGAATACGATATCCATTCTGGAACATGCAGATGAGAATTCCTTATGTCTGTTTGATGAATTAGGCGCAGGAACTGACCCTACAGAGGGTGCTGCCTTGGCAATCGCCATATTAAAGCACCTGCATGACCGCAGCATCCGGACAATGGCAACCACCCACTATAGTGAACTGAAGGTATTTGCCCTGACGACCTCCTATGTAGAAAATGCATGCTGTGAATTCGACGTAGAGACTCTGCGCCCTACGTACCGGCTTCTGATTGGTATTCCCGGTAAGAGTAATGCCTTCGCCATTTCCTCCAAGCTTGGGCTTTCCAATGAAATCATTGAATCAGCCAAGCAGCATATCAGTGAGGAAGATGAAAGCTTTGAAGACTTACTGGCTGATCTGGAGAACAGCCGTAAGACTATCGAAAAAGAACGTGCTGAAATAGAAAGCTATAAGCAGGAGATCAGCTCCTTAAAAGATAAGCTGACACAGAAGCAGGAGCGTCTCGATGCCCAGAAGGACAGGATTCTCAAGGAAGCCAATGAAGAAGCCCGTCAGATTTTGCAGGATGCCAAAGATGTGGCAGATGAGACGATCCGTAATTTCCAGAAGTACAATACAGGTACTTCCATGAAGGAAATGGAGAAAGCCCGTACCAAAGTACGTGATAAAATCAGTGAGAAGAATTCCAAGATCAGCCAGCAGGCTGCCAATCCTACACATAAGATATTAAAACCCAGCCAGATAAAGCCCGGCGATATGGTAAAGGTCGTATCCATGGGATTAAAAGGCACTGTCAGCTCTATGCCCGATGCCAAGGGCGACATGTTCGTTCAGTGTGGTATCATCCGCAGCAAAGTCAATATTAAAGACCTGGTACTAATCAATGAAGATGCTATGCCGAATAATCCTTACAAGAAACAGACTGCACGTACAACACGCAGCAATACCAGCCGTATCGGAGCCTCTAAGACTTCCACTTTCTCTATGGAGATCAATCTTCTGGGCAAGACTGTAGATGAAGCAATCTCTGAGCTGGATAAATATCTGGATGACGCTTACCTTTCCCATGCGCCCAGTGTACGGATTGTCCATGGTAAAGGCACAGGTGCCCTGCGTGCTGCTGTACAGAGATACTTAAAGAGTGTTTCCTATGTGAAATCCTTCCATCTGGGAGAATACGGCGAAGGCGACGCCGGTGTAACCATCGCTGAATTCAAATAGAAAGAGGTTCCTTTATGGCTAACAAACAAAAAATCCTAATCGTTGATGACGATGAAAATATTGCAGAACTTATTTCCCTTTATATGACGAAGGAATGCTTCGAAACACAGATCGTATATGATGGAGAATCCGCATTACAGGCGGCAGATACTTTCGCCCCTGATCTGATTCTGCTGGATCTGATGCTTCCAGGCATTGACGGATATCAGGTATGCAGGGAGATCCGCCAGAAATCCCAGACTCCGATCATTATCCTCTCTGCCAAAGGCGAAGTCTTTGATAAGGTACTGGGCTTAGAGCTGGGGGCTGATGATTATATGGAGAAGCCCTTTGACACCAAGGAACTGGTTGCCAGAGTGAAAGCTGTTCTGCGCCGCTATAAAACAGCAGCTCCTGTTACAGAGGCTCCTGCTTCCAAACAGGTCAGCTATCCTAACCTGACGATCAATTTAACGAACTATTCTGTTATTTATAACGGCAAAAATATAGATATGCCTCCCAAGGAACTGGAACTTCTGTATTTCCTTGCTTCTTCACCGAACCACGTGTATACAAGAGAACAGCTGCTTGACCAGATATGGGGCTATGAATACATTGGTGATACCCGTACAGTAGACGTGCATATCAAACGTCTCAGGGAGAAAATCAAGGATCATGAGACCTGGAGAATTGCTACAATCTGGGGCATTGGTTATAAATTCGAAGTCAAGAACGCATAATCTTTTACTGAAAAGAGAAAGGTATTTGCTATGAAACGTACTTTATATCTGAAATTCGTACTTGCCTATTTCATATTTGGTTTCTTTGGATTTATTGTGGTAGCAACTTTCACCTCCAACATGACTCTGGAACATATGAAAAGGGAACGGGCAGATGCATTATATAAGGAAGCCTTGCTGATATCCAATTCCTATGCTGTTGACCTGTATAACAGTGAGATCACTCTGGAATCCGTGTGGAGACAGATCAATGCCATTGATACTTTCCTGGATGCCTCTGTCTGGATTGTCAATCCATCCGGTCTTATCGTGTTGGACTCCAGCTCTCCACTGGATATCGAGAATCCCTCTACGATACCGAATTTCAGTCCCACGGTGACAGGAAGTTCCTTCTATACTGTAGGCAATTTCTTCGGTATGTTCGACGAAGATATGATATCGGCTTTTGCCCCAATTACCTCCCAATATAAAGTAAAAGGCTATGTAATCATTCATTCCTCCATGCAGGATTTGCATGACTCCTGTGATTCTCTGCTGAATATATCTTATCTGACACTGCTGATTCTTTTCCTGCTGTCATTGATTATTCTGCTCTTTTTCACAGAGATGGTCTATCTGCCACTGCGCAAGATCACACATGCCACAGAGCAGTACGCAATCGGTAACTTCCGCTATGAATTTCAGGTAGACAGCGAAGATGAGATTGGTTATCTGGCTGCCTCCCTGGCGTATATGGCAAGCGAGGTTGCTAAGAGTGAAGACAACCAGAAGAGACTGGTCGCCAATATTTCCCACGATTTCCGTTCTCCACTGACCTCTATGCGGGGTTATCTGGAAGCAATGCAGGATGGCACTATTCCCCCTGAACTTCATGAGAAATATATCGGTGTTGTATTAAATGAGACTGACAGACTGACCAAACTGACCAATTCCCTGCTGACTCTGAATAATCTGAATACACAGGGTATGATACTGGATCGGACTAATTTTGATATCAATCCGGTCATCAAGAATACAGCAACTTCTTTTGAAGGCACCTGCCGCAGCAAATTCATTACCATTGAACTGGTTCTGACCGGGGAGCAGATGTACGTCAATGCTGATATGGTCAAGATTCAACAGGTTCTCTACAATCTGGTCGATAATGCAATTAAGTTCAGCCACAAGAACTCCTCTATCAAGATAGAGACGATTGAGAAGTCCAACAAGCTTCTGGTATCGGTAAAAGACAATGGAATCGGTATTCCAAAGGATAGTCTCAAACTGATATGGAACCGCTTCTATAAGACTGATCTCTCCAGAGGAAAAGACAAAAAAGGAACCGGTCTTGGTCTCTCCATTGCAAAAGAGATCATCCAGTCCCATAATGAGAACATAAATGTAGTAAGTACCGAAGGTGTTGGTACAGAATTTATCTTTACATTAGAGAAGGCTTCCAAGGTCTAAGACCGGAAGCCTTTTTTTATTTATATTTATTGCTTATAGAACAATATGGGACATCAGTTCAGGAAGCTGCGCAAATGACTGGATTGTATAATCAGGTGCAATTGCTTCTCCAAAACCATACGCACAATATACAAAAGGAATACCGGCTACCCTGGCAGACTGTTCATCCCCTGCCGTATCTCCTACATATACAGCCCTTGTAATATTGTTTCTCTGCATGATGAGCTTGTTATTCTCACCCTTTGGCAGAAGATTATCCCCCCAGCACTGGATATCATCAAAATACTGCTCCAGCTTATGAGCTGCAATAAAGCTTTCAATATATCCCTGCTGGCAATTGCTTACCACATATAACTGATATTCCCTGTGAAGAATCTCCAGTGTCTCCTCCAGCTGTGGAAACAGAATTCCGCCATTTCTCAGCAGATATGCGTTCTCTACTTCACAACATTCATCCATCATCTTCTGCTGTCCTTCACCGGTCTGCCCGGGAAAGAGCTTTGCTGCAATTTCAGTCATAGGAAGTCCGAAGCATCCGTTCAGCTCTTCCTGCGTAATCGGTCCTCTTCCACATTCAGGATGTATTTCCAATACCTGGTTCCAGGATTTCAATACACCCTCGGAAGAATCCCACAATGTTCCATCCAGATCAAACAATATTGCCTGTACTTTCTCCATAATCTCCTCATTTCTGACATATATGTCATTTTTATTTGTATCCTATCATAATTCCCTTAGATATGCTATCGACTTCTGGTAAAATAAGCGTGAATTTGGTGTAAATTCATCATCCATGGCATGAAAGGACAGATTCATTACACCTTGAAATGTAGTCACTCCGATAATTCTTCTGGCGTTAGCTGTAACCGGTGGCACGAATACATAATTGTATAACCGAAGACTGCCATACCGGGATGCAAGCGGCACTTTCACCAGATTGGTCACTGCCATTCCCTTAGGTGCCTCACCCATTCCCAATCGCTTCATGATCGTCTCTGTTACCGGATTCACATAGCGGCCATTCAGTTGAAACTGCACAGAATCCACCAGCTCTCCCGGCAATTCCCCAAGCAATCCAAGCTGCTGATATTTTTCTTTACTGTTATCCAGATGAATCCTGCTGTGCAGCTTCTTCACATTCTGCGTAAAGTCCAGTGTATCATCATATAAATACTCGATCGGATAGGTATATTCATAATCTCCCATCCCATCATACTCTCCACGGAGACTTAGAACCATTGCAATCTGGTCCGGTTTCAATCCTGCCTCCTGCTGACGTCCTTTTGCATCAACAACAACTGCTGTCCTAAGCTCTCTGGACGCTCTGGCAAAAGCAGTCAGAAGAACAGAGTTTACCGTTACCTGCTGATTCTTTGCATACAAGGCAATACGGTATAAGGCATCCTTATGAAAGGTTTCATATTGAATCCACGTCTTTTTATTTCTCCATGCCTGGGCATGCAGCTGATAATACTCTTCTTCTGTAAAGTCTGTTCCTTCTTTATTCCAGTTTCGAAGTGTACTTGACAGCTTCATTTTCTCCATAAAGGATAGTCTACTTTCCTTTGGAAGACTGCTTAACTGAAAACGGATCAACGGCTTTGCCTTGACCGGCATATCTGCCAGTCCTCTCATGACATCATTCAGGAAAAAGCCATAAGAAGCCCCGTCTCCTGCCAATGCATGCGCAATGATCAGAAACTCCTGCTTATCCTCATTCATCAGATAATAAAATCGCAGTAATTCTCCATGGTCGAAATCAAATGCAATAGACTCCTGTTCACTGACGATATCCTTCCAGTATACATTATGCAGGACTCTGACCATATCATTGGGATTATCGTCAAATTTCTGAGTCTCATAATAAGCATTTCCATCCTTCTCAATGACTACTCTGGAATTTAATATCTCATTTCTGGCAACAGCATTCTTTACTGCTTCCTTTAATTTCTCAATAAAAATAATACCTTCTACCTCCACATGTGTCACCAGAATATCTCTTGGCGCAAATAAATGGAGTCTTTCTTTATCTATCCGTTCTTTCATGCCTTGCCCCCCATCAGACAGATAAACCCAAGTTATAAAGAAGCGCACCCCTCTAAAGGGATGCGCCATATAGCCTCTTACTTAGCAGATCTCTGCTCCTGCAGGCATAGGCTTCTCAGGTGACACAAGAGCAAGATTACCCTCTGCGTCCTCTGCGCACAGCAGCATACCCTCAGATAAAACACCAGCCAGCTTAGCAGGCTTTAAGTTCACCAGAACCATAACTTTCTTACCAACCATTTCTTCTGGTGTATAATGTGCCTTAATACCAGATACGATCTGCTTTACCTGACTGCCGATCTTTACCTGGCTGCACAATAATTTCTTGGACTTTGGAACTGCCTCACAGGCAATGATCTCGCCTACCTGGAACTGCAGCCTGGCAAAATCATCATATGTGATCTCAGCCTTTGGTTCAATGTCAATGACATTCTCATCTTCTGCTGCTTCCTGTGTCTGTCCGGCTGCGGCTGCCTGCTTCTGCTGCAGCTCTTCTACCTTAGCCATAACTTCCTTAGGGTCCAGACGTGCAAAGAGAATCTCCGGAGTCTCTGTTACCTTATTTCCAGATGGATACAGACCGAAGGTCTTCACAGAATCGAAGTCTCTTACAGTTGTATTAAGCTGTGCTGCGATCTTCTGTGCTGTCTCCGGTAAATATGGCTCTAATAGACCAGCTCCGATAGAAATGCTCTCTACCAGATTGTACAGTACAGTAGCCAGTCTGTCCTTCTTCGCTTCATCCTTTGCCAGTACCCATGGTTCTGTCTCATCAATATATTTGTTGCAGCGTTTGAACAGTGCAAAAATCTCAGTCAGGGCATCTGCAACTCTCAGATCCTCCATCTTGGCTTCTACCTTATCATAAGTACCTGTTACAACTGCCTTGAGATCATCATCGACAGGTTCTGCTGCATGTCTGTCCTCTACTACACCACCAAAATACTTATTGCTCATGGAAATGGTTCTGTTGACCAGATTACCAAGCGTATTTGCAAGATCGGAGTTGAGACGCTCAATCATAAGCTCCCATGTAATAGAACCATCATTTTCATAAGGCATCTCATGTAATACGAAGTAACGTACCGCATCTACGCCGAAGAAATCTACCAGATCATCTGCATAGATGATGTTGCCCTTGGATTTACTCATCTTATCGTTGTTCTGTAACAGCCATGGATGCCCAAATACCTGCTTAGGCAGCTCTTCACCCAGCGCCATCAGGAAGATAGGCCAGTAAATCGTATGGAAACGAATGATATCCTTACCAATCAGGTGCAGATCAGCAGGCCACAGCTTCTTGTACTGCTCAGAACTGTTACCGTCTGCATCATAACCAATACCTGTAATATAGTTGGTCAGCGCATCCAGCCATACATATACAACATGCTTATCATCAAAATCGACAGGAATTCCCCACTTAAAGGAGGTTCTGGATACACACAGATCCTGTAAGCCCGGAAGCAGGAAGTTATTCATCATTTCATTCTTACGGGATACCGGCTGTATGAATTCAGGATGCTTATTGATATGGTCAATCAATCTGTCAGCATACTTGCTCATTTTGAAGAAATATGCCTCTTCCTTGGCAGGCTTTACTTCACGTCCACAGTCAGGACACTTGCCATCTACTAACTGAGACTCTGTCCAAAAGGATTCACAGGGAGTACAGTATAAGCCTTCATAAGCTCCCTTATAGATATCGCCCTGATTATAAAGCTTCTTAAAGATCTTCTGTACCTGCTTCTCATGATAATCATCTGTTGTACGGATAAACTTATCATAGGAAATGTTAAGCAGATCACACAGACCACGAATGATTCCGGCAACATTATCTACGAATTCCTTAGGTGTTACCCCTGCTTCTGCTGCCTTTAACTCAATTTTCTGACCGTGTTCATCAGTACCAGTCTGGAAAAAGACATCATAGCCGTCCTTTCTCTTGAAACGTGCAATACTGTCTGCCAGTACGATTTCGTAATTGTTACCAATATGCGGTTTACCTGAAGTATAGGCAATCGCTGTTGTTAAATAATACTTACCTTTGTTTTCCATTATATTTTCAACCCTTTCTTTTTAATACATTATTAAAATACATGTAACTATTCAGAACCCCATTCGCAAAATCGCTGTTTCACAGCTTGCTTTTTGCTCATGTGGTTACTTCGCCATATAAATTGAGTCAAATATGCTTGTAAACAAGCATATTCTGCCTTAATTTGCATGGCTCTGAATAGTTACAAATACATTATGATACATCATGGCGCTTCTTACATTCTGTGAGCTGATACTTCTCTACAAAATTCTCAAAGAAAGCAATTTTGCATACCTTGCGTATTTCATGATCCAAACAGGCTGTTTTCTCATAGCCGGCATCATTTAAGTATTTTTCAAATACTTTCACATCCTCCGTCTGTGGAACGGATAATGTTCCATCCGAATCATAAATAAGAAAAGTCATACCTGTGGTCTGCCAGATGGGTCCCACCAGAACTCTTCGTACTGATATCCCGATATTCAGGCTGCACATGACACGGGCTTCCCTTGCACCGAATTCATATCGGTTTCTGTTACAGTCATAAATCAGATAGTCTTCACTTCCACATTCATATTTTTGCAGCTCCAACTCCATGAAAAGCCCTCCTTCCTATAATTAAAACGGCTCCAATAACAACAAAACTCCCGTCCTTATATCATCTATAAGGACGAGAGTATATATCCCGTGTTACCACCTTAATTTACCTTAGCCTCACGGCAAAAGTCTCTGCGGGTACTGCATACCCTGTCGCTGTAACGGGCGAACCCTGTCGCAGTCTTATCAGTCATAACACTGACTCGGTGCGCTGCTCAGAAGCCATGTTCGATATATCTTCTTCGTGTCCATCTCAGCCAAAAGGACATTCTCTGTACAAATACAATATATCTACTCTCTTCATCATCGCTTTTCCATATAGGTTCAATGTAGCACAAAAAACAATATTTGTAAAGTAGCAAACTTTTTTGTTTAAATATAACTGTTTTTAATCTATTTTTCTTCATATATATGGAATATTGTATGAAATTATAGTAAAATAATTGTGAATTTGAGAAATTTGTGTAAAAGCGCCACAAATCTTATTCATATAGCGCTTTAGAAATGAGGTTAACGCAAGCATGAACAAAAAAAATTTTGTGTCCATCAAAGCAAAACTGTTGGCGATCATTCTGCCAATCGTAATTATCATTATTGCCTTATTGACTATCATTTCTTACCTGGTTTCCAAGAGCGTCATTGCCAATTATTCTGAGAACCTGCTGAGCTCTTCCATTCAGAATCAGGGAAACGAAATTGAAGCATGGCTTAATGAGAATCTGTCTGCTTTTCAGGTAATTAAACATAATATAGAGCAGACCAGACCAAACGATGCTCAGCTACAGGCTCTGTTAGACCAGTACTACGATTATAATTCCAACTACCCGGATGGATTATATCTGGCAGACGGTCAGGGCAATCTTATGACCGCATCAGCATCTTCCAAGTCGGAACAGAATCCTACTTCCTCTGTATGGTATACAGAAGGTCTTACCCGTATCAACATGGGCTTTACCAGTGCCTATACCAATTCTGAGGGAACCGCTGTTATCAGTGCATCAGGTATCCTAAATGACGGTTCCGGCAAACAGAGAGTCATTGCTGCTGATATGTCACTGCAAAGAATCAATGTCATTGTAAACAGCTTTATTGAAATGACAGATGCACAGGCGTTTCTGGTCAGCACTACAGACAATACCATTCTGGCTCATCGTGATACTTCTCTTATCTCCACTAAATTGGATGAGTCCAACAGTGATGCCTTTTTAAGCGGTGTTGCTGCCAGAATGAAGGCTTCTGACTATACACAGGGAGAAATAGCAGGTAACGAAACAGCCTTCCTTACCATTGACGGAACTGACTGGCTGCTCGTATCCTACGTTCCTACCTCAATTATCTTCTCAAGCGTTACATCAGTGCGTAACATCATGCTTCTGATTGGAATTGTATGTATTCTTGTCCTTGCTGTTGTAATTGAACGCGTCATACATCTTGTAATTAAACCAATAAAAGAACTGACCCATGTCATAACGCAGATGACAGATGGTGACTTTACTGTTGAAGTCCGTGCTGCAAGTAATGATGAGATTGGTAAAATGAGTTCCGGTGTCTCCAAATTCCTTGCCACTATGCGCGATATGATTGATTCTATCCATAACGTATCGGACAAGCTGCATGAACAATCCCAGTCAAGCTTGGAGATTTCTGATAAAATGCGGGAAGCAAGTACCACCCAGAGCGACTCCATGCAACAGCTAAATGAAACAGTAGAACAACTTTCAGCTTCTGTTAACGATATTGCAGAGCACGCAACAACCCTTGCAAATGTAGTTGCAGATACCAGAGAAGACGGCTCCCAGGTAGAAAATAAAATGAAAGAAACTGTGGAAATCTCCGAAAAAGGCAGAACAGATATGAATCAGGTCAATACTGCAATGCAGACAATCAATGAGTCTATTAACAGTCTGAAAGCAGCCATTGACAAGGTCGGTACTGCATCCAGCGAAATTACAAATATTACAGCGGTTATTGCTGATATTGCTGAAGAAACCAACCTTCTCTCCTTAAACGCATCCATTGAAGCAGCCAGAGCCGGTGAAAATGGCAGAGGTTTTGCAGTTGTCGCTACCCAGATTGGCAAGCTTGCCCAGACCAGTGCAGAATCTGTCCACACTATTGAAAATCTAATCCAGCAGATTAATGGTTATGTTGGCGCCTGTGTGACACAAGCTAATGTAAGCGTCAGCAATATTGGTGAAAGCGGTCAGTTAATCTCTGTAGCATTAGAAACCTTTGATTCTATTTTCCAGAACATTGCTGCCGCTAATGAACTCGTAGAATCTATGGTCACTAAAGTAAGCAAGGTAGATGATGTTGCAACCAATGTTGCTGCCATTTCTGAAGAACAGGCTGCAAGCTCACAGGAAATTCTTGCTACATCAGATACTATGGTCAGCCAGGCGCAGGAGATTACAAGGAGCAGTACTCATGCCGCCGAGGATTCCAAAGAGCTTAGTGTATCTGCTGAAGAACTATCCAATCAGGTTAATAAGTTTAAAATTTAGGAGGCATACCTTATGAAAAAAGGTTATTTGAAAATAGCTGGTACCATTCTTGCTGCCACACTGTTATTCACTGGCTGTGCCCAAACCGGAAGTCAATCTTCTGTCATTTCCGGAAACAACACTAAAATTCTTATGTGTATGTCGGATGGTAATGATACCTTCCGTGCTATGTTGGCAGATGCTGCTGCATCTACTGCCCAAAACCTTGGCGCACAGTTTGATCTGGTAGATGCACAGAATACAATAGAAACACAGGCAGACCAGATTCGTTCTGCCAAGGAACAGGGTTATGACGTTATTCTCTGTCTTCCTGTAGATGCTGATACTGCCATAGAACTGGAATCCTGCGCAGGCGATCTTCCAATCATCTTTATGAACAGCTGCCCTGCTGATAAACGGCTGAAAGCAGACCAGTATATGTATGTTGGTTCCAATGAACAAGTTGCAGGTCAGCTTCAGGCTGAATATGTTCTTGACAAAATGGCTTCCAAGGATGAAATCAACGTTGTTATCTTCAAAGGTGAAAAAAACCACTCTGCCACCAAAGGAAGAACAGAAGCACTTAAAACGGCTTTTAAGAACAGTGGCAAAAAGGTAAATATCGTATTTGAAGATTACGCTGACTGGAGTACAGATAAAGCAGCTGAAATGCTTAATGTCTTCATTGATCTGAATAAGTCATTTGACTGTGTTATCAGTAATAATGATTCCATGGCACTGGGCGCTGTAGAAGCCTGCAAAGCCAATGGCATCGATCCATCCTCCGTGCCAATCCTTGGTGTCGATGCTACTACAGACGGATGTGCTGCCATTGCATCCGGAGACATGGCTTTTACCGTATACCAGTCTGCGACCGGACAGGGTGAAGCTGCTGTCAAAGTAGCTTTAGCACTTGCCAATCATCAGTCTGCATCTTCAAGTGGCCTTGATGTCAGTGAAGATGGTAAATATGTATGGGTTCCATTTGAACCGGTAGACGCATCCAATGTAGCATCCTATCAATAGAATTTACAAAACAGTCAAAAAAGAACAGCCAACTGTTTTTACAGTGGCTGTTCTTTTTCTATGCATCCGTATACATTTACTCGAATTTCAAATCGTCACTGTCTATTTTAATGGAATTCACTTGATTTACACCTTCTGCTTCTTCCGAATCCCCAGAAATGACTACAAGCTTGGTATGAAGGCTTTTTCCTTTGGTGTCTGCATTCTCTATGGTACTGTCTGCAAGCTCCGGATATTCATAAAATATCAGCATCAGCTTGGCAATCTTAATTGTCAGCTCAGAACCTATGGCAATCACCATGTCCGGCTTCTTCTCGCTCATGAACTGAATACCGCCTATCAGCTGGATCTGGGATAATTTATCCCCGCCTATGTCATATTCTCCCATGATCACACCCATGGAATCCATATATGTTCTGATCTTGGATACAATATTACTTACCCCTTGGCTCATCTGGCTATCCCTGATCAGTACGACATTTTTGCAGCTGATGTGTTCCAGGTAATCCCATGCCTTTCCTCCGCAGGAAAAGGCAGATTTAATTGCAATTGATTTTGTCATAAATGATGTTCCCTCCTTACATTCTTCACTTATTCCCTGCTCTCTTATCCTTAGACTAAAAAAACGCTTGTAAACAGTAGAAAACTACTGTTACAAACGCCTTTGTTATATCTGTATCAATATCTTGTTCCGATATTAACTATACTCTTCGTTTTAACAATTGTCAATTGTTATATACAATCAGTAAATTAACCTTTCAATCCACTTGTCGCAATACCTTCTACAAAATATTTCTGCGCCGCAAAGAATAGAATCATGACAGGAATGACTGCTACAGTTGCCATTGCAAGGACTTTTCCCCATTGTACTACTGACTCTGCATCCAGAGACATTCTCAATGCCAGTGAAATCGGGTATTTTTTTACTGAATTAATAAATATCAATGAATTAAAATAATCATTATATGTCCACAAGAACTGGAAAAGCCCGGCAGAAAATAATGCAGGTTTCATTAAAGGCAGAATAATTCTTGTCAATGTTTTGAAAGTGCCACATCCGTCAATATATGCTGATTCATCCAGCTCCCTTGGAATTCCACGCAAAAATTGAATAATCATATATGGGAAAAATGAATTACAGCACAATACCGCCGGCGCATAGAATGGCATATAAGAATCCACCCAATGAAATTTATTATACAAAGTATATCTTGGAATAATTACTACCGCATTAGGTAACATCATCATTGCAAGTAATAAGATAAAAAGGAATTTTTTCCCTGGGAAATTAAATCTTGCAAAGCCATATGCAACAAATGTTGCCGATAAAACTGTTAATAGTGTAGTTGGTACCACCATAATAAATGTATTAAGAAAGAACTTTGCATAAGTAAATTTACCACTTCCCTTCCAGCCATCTATATAATACTGAAATGAAAAAGATTCCGGTAACAGTTTAAATGAACCAAATATTTCTTCATTCGTTTTAAAAGTAGAAAAGAACATCCAGATAATCGGATATAATAAAACAAATCCGATTATAAATATCAATAAATAATCAAAAAACAAATTTCGCTTTTTTGATTTCATGCTACTCACCATACCTTTCCTGTTTGTGTGAATTTATTATTTCTACACTATTCATCTGCATAATGAACCCAAAGTTTTGAAGATGCAAACAGTACTACTGTAAACGTCAATATTACAGTAAATACAATCCAGGAAATAGCACTTGCGTAACCCATTTTGAAATAACCGAATCCTTCCCTATACAGCTTCATGCCTAAAACATACGTTGACTTCAAAGGACCACCCTCTGTTATTACATCTGCGGAGGTAAAATTTTGCAGTGCCTGTATTGTCTGATTTAATACTGTAAAGAAAATAATTGGTGAAATCTGAGGCAAAGTTATATGCCAGAATCTCTTCGCTTTTCCTGCTCCATCAATCTCAGCCGCTTCATATAATGACTTGGGAACATTTTTTAATGCAGCCAGAAACATAACCATTGACGAACCAAATTGCCAGATTTCCAATAGACATATTGTTGGTAATGCCCATGTGGTGCTTCCAAGGAATTGTACATTAGGCAGTCTTAAAGCAGTTAATACAGCGTTAATAGGACCATTATCCAGGAACATTAATTTCCACAATATGGCAATTGCAACGCTTCCTCCAAACAAAGACGGTATATAATACAATGTTCGAATCAGATTGATTCCCCTGATATCTCTGTTCAGAAATATGGCAACTGCAAGTGCAAGTATTATTTTCCCCGGAACAGTCATTAACGCAAATACAATCGTAACACGAAGAGATGTCCAGAATTCCTTATCCTTTGTAAATAATTTTATATAATTTCCGAATCCGATAAAGTCGGGTTTTGAGCCTATTGAATAGTCTGCAAATGAATAAATTAACGAACTGATAAATGGATACAATTGAAGAATTGCAAACCCTATCAGCCAAGGCGCTATATAATAGTAGGCTTTTAAATCCCTTTTTGAATAGCCTGCCTTTTTACCAAGAGTCTTACTCATATTTCTACCCCTAACAGTTTTCTAAAAAAGAGATGCCCTATGCACAATAAGGCATCTCCGGTGTGTTTACACTATTTTATAATGAAGAAAGAGAATCTATAATTTCGCTTGCTGCTTCCTCTGGTGTAGTTGCACCATATCCAACAGTCTCTACTGCATCAAAGAGAATTGTTTTTGCCTCTTCTGAAGAAGAAATCTTGTCATTTGGTGTTCCCCCGGCTGCTGCTGCAATATTAGCACCTTCCATAGTAACTTCACTGAGCTTACCATTTTCAGAGCAGATCTTTCTTGCATTCTCTGTAGGTGGAACAGATCTTGTGGCACCTAATGTTGCAAGTGCTGTCTCATTGTTAAAGAAATAATTCATGAATTCTACTGCCATTTCCGGATGCTCACATGTCTTGGTCACTGCCATAACCTGAGGTGTATTAGAAGCCCATCCTTTTTCTGTGCATCCTGATAACATAGGTAACTGACTCATTGAATAATTTGCACTGTCATTCGCTGCTACCATGACATCAATTGTTGAAATGTAAGTAAGTGCAGATACATATTTACCTGCTATCCAGTTAGCATCTGACTGTAAATTATCACCGCCATAAGCCGCCTGATATGATGCCGGTGCTACTACTCCTTCATCATATAATTTCTTCACATATTGCATAAGCTCAGCCATCTGTTCTTCTGTAATGTTAAGCTCTCCTGTCTCCTTGTCGAATAAAGTACTTCCGCATAACTGCTTGCCATAATTGAATACAATCAGATTAACGATATATTCTTTATTTGCACATAACAGATACATACTGTCATCATATTCACGAACTTTCCTGCCCATTTCCAACAGATCATCCCATGTATAAGCCTGTGTAAAATCTATACCAATTTCATCTGCAAGATCCTGATTTACCAGGATACCTGCTCCGGAAATACCTGTAGGAAGTCCTAACTGTTTACCATCATATCTTCCGTTAATCTCCAGAGATATATAATTCTCATCAAATGTAGACAGATCCATGTTACTGTAGTCCATGTAATTAACAAAGTAATCTCCTGTTGAAACATACTGAGGGAATGTTTCCGGATCTACCTGAACAATATCTGCTGCTGTTCCTGATGCCAGCTGAGTAGCCAGCTTATCATGGTAACCGTCATTTCCGCCATACTCTGCCTCAATTGTTACATTAGGATGAAGCGCTTCGAACTGCTCAATCACTTCTAATGTAGCTGCATTACGTTCATCGCCGCCCCACCATGCAAATCTTAAAGTAATTGGTTCGTCATCAGAAGCTGCTGTCTGTGATATTTCAGATGCAGTATTCTGTTCTGTAACTTCTGATTGTGTCTGAGAAGTTGATGCTGTAGAATCACCAGATTCTGTTGAAGAGCTTCCACATCCAGTAAGCATCCCTGCTATCATTGTTACACTAAGCCCCATTGCTAATAGTTTTTTGTTCATAAAAACCTCCCTTTCTGAAAATACCTCTTAAGATAGATTTATTATATCTCCTTAGGTTTCTTTCAAAAAGGGAGGGACATTTTTATTTTTCCTCATTTTTTTTTAATTTTTTAATATAAGGTAATATTTTTTGTCATTCTCACACAATTTTTATGATTCTCTTGGCAAACAGAATCTGATTACAGTTCCCATATCCTTTTTACTATAGATATGCAGCTGAGCTTCTTCTCCATAGTACAGTTTCAATCTGCAGTTTACATTTGCCAGTCCTACATGATTAGGATTATAGTCTTTCATATTCTGTCTTTGCATCTGTAATTCCTCTTTTGTCATACCAATGCCGGAGTCAATTACTGAAATGACTACTTTAGGTTCTGTATGAGAATAATGTATTTTTACTTTTATATAACCTTTTTCCCGATAACGTACACCATGAAGTATACTATTCTCCACTATAGGCTGTAGCAAAAGTCTGAAAACCTGAAAATCCATCAGCTCTTCATCTACTTCATAGTATAGTATAAATTTATCTCCAAAACGAAGCTTCTGAATATTCACATATTTCTTCAGATACTGAATTTCCCTTGCAAAAGAAACTTTCTGATTAGAATTTCCTAACGCATATTTCAAAATGTCGCTCAGTTCTTCTATCGTTGTAGCGATTTTTCCATTTTTCCCTTCAACCTGATTTACTTCAAGCTGTATTGTTTGTAGGGTATTGAACAGGAAATGTGGATTAATCTGTGCCTGTAATGCTGTAATTTCAGCAATTCTTTCTTCTTCCTTTTTGATTTCCAACTGTTTATCAAGCTTTACCTTCTGTAAGAACAAATACACAATATTTTTCATGATAATGTCATATTCGTCTTTAGCCGGAGAACTCGATTTTGCCAGCACATAAATGCCTTTTTCAGCATTGGAAAAAATCTGGATAAACTCATCAAGATGTTGGAAGTTTCTCTTAGTCGTTATATAAGCCAATAAAGTCACTATAATACTGTTAATAAAGAATACAAGAAAATAAACAGGAAAAATATTACTTAATTCCTTATTAACTTCCGTCTTTGGTACTAGGGCTATTATTTCTAATTCACATTTTTCGTCATAAAGATTCTGAATTAAATAATTTTCATTATTTATGTTTACCCAGTTAGACTCTCCCACCTTCTGCATTATATTTTGTAATATCTCGTCATTTACACCTATGGTATCCTGATATGCTATGATGAGTTCATCCTGTGAATTGACAAATAATAAAGTCATTCCGATATCACCCACTGCCTGTTTCAGAATATTTTCATATGCCTGCAAGTCAATATTCATAATGACAAACCCATCCATCAGGAGCATTCTCTGATACACGGTAAGTTCATTCTTTGTATTCCTGTATTCTTCATATTCATGTCTTTTAACCAGAGTTTCTGTTTCTTCAGGCATACCTCTGCATTGTTCCAGCCAATATTCGTTTCCACTTATATTCTGTATAGCATTTTCCGAAGAATAGTATCTATCGTATCCTGTCAGATATATATTTATATCCGATACATAACTATATACTTCCTGTACACTACGAAGCATTGCCTTCATACTACGAAGATAAATCGTATCACTATATGAGATGAAATCAGATTTTTTCAATATATTTTTCAATGCAATTCCCATATATGGATTCTTTGTAAACAAATCATTCTGCATGGCTATATTGTTGATTACAAGTGACAGATTAGTGTCTGTTGACTCTAATACCTTCTGTTCACGGCTGATGATTCTCTCCTCTGCATTATTTCCAAATATAACCATTGCAATGATAAAAAGCAGAAAAGTTGGTATAAAGAACGCCATAAAATATACCGCAAAACGTTTTAAAAAAAATTTTTTTTTCATTTTGCGGTACTTCCTTTCCTGTAATCCATAGGTGTCACTCCATAATAATTTTTGAAAGCATGAGAAAAACTCTTCGGATTATCATATCCTACATAATAAGCAATATCGTAAGTTTTGTACTGCAGATCCTGCAGCATAGCAGCAGCCTTTTCCATCCTGATCTGCAAAAGATATTCTGCGAATCCAAAATCACATTTCTCCTTTAAGATACGTGATAAATAACTGGCACTCAGATTGACTCTCACCGCCGCTTCCTCCAATGATGCTTCTTGAAAATGTTCTTCCGTATACGACTTTACTTCGACAAGTATTTTCTCATAATACCCCTTCGGCTGTTCCTGCTCGACATGATTTTTCCTGTCAAGCTCCTGCTTTATTTTCTCAAAGCAAGAAATAATATCTGCGCTCTTAAGAGGTTTCAGTAAATAATCCACAACATTTAGCTGAATTGCAGCCCTGAAATATTCATAATTCTGGTGACTGGATATAATTACAACTTTGATATCAGCTTTTGCTATTTCTTTTGTCAACTCTAATCCATTCATTTCCGGCATCTCGATATCACTCATCAATACGTCTACCTGGTTTTGGTTAATATACTGCAATGCCTTATCCGGTTCGCTGAACGCATGTGCTTCAAATCCAATTTCTTTCCATGGAAACAGATTCGCAATTCCTTCTGATATTGTTACTTCATCATCAACGATAACTACCTGATACATATATACTTCTCCCAATATCCCCCATATTTACAGAAACCATATCTTCGCATTTGTAGATGAGACGGCAACTGCCCCGGCATCCAGTGCATTACATACATCCTCTTTATCAGAGATAAGCCCGCCTGCAATAAGCGGTGTTTTGTTTTCACCGGTGATCTTGCGTATGATCTTAGGCATGACTCCCGGAAGCACCTCAATACAGTCAGGTCTGGCTTCTCTGGTCTGCTTTGACAGATTGGAAAGTGCCATGGAATCAATGATAAAAAAGCGAAGTACCGTAGCAAGTCCAAGCTCCCTGGCATGTTTTGCCAGCATGGGTTTGGTCGTAATGATGCCATCCGCTTTCGTTCTTTCCTTAATATAATCAACACTGACCTCTTTGCTTCCAAGCCCCGCAATCAAATCCATATGCACCATCGCCAGCTTCCCCTCTGCTTTGATTCGTTCCACAATCTCTGCAATATTACAAATATCACCAAATAATACAAAGATGACACAAGCGTCACTTTTTAAGCACTGTTCCAGGCTTTCTGCATCCTTTATGGCAGGAATGATAGGTGTATTTTCAATTGCTTCTTTAAATTCTGTCTGATGCTTTTCCATATTCATCCTCTAATCATACAATCGCACATCCGCAAAACATATATTTCTACATATGTCCTGCAATCCAGTCTGCTACATCTTCGTATACAGTCTCTTTATCCAGCTCATTTAAGATTTCATGTCTGTCATTTGGATAGAGCTTGATTGAAATATCTTTTATACCGCTGTCCTTATACTGCTGATAGATATGCTTTACGCCTTCTCCATAATTGCCTACAGGGTCATCTTCTCCGGCAATCATATATACCGGTAGATTCTTAGGAATCTTATTATAATTTTCCTGCTTCTGGATATATGTGAGCACTTCAAACAGAGTCTTATATCCATTAATGGTAAAGCCGAAAGTACAGAACTTGTGACCATTATACCAGTCTACAATAGATTGATCCTTTGTCAGCCAGTCATTCTCTGTACGCTTTTCAAATCTGTCATTATATCCTTTAAAAGAAGTCTTCCTGATGAACTCTGAACGATATCTCTGACCCTTAAATGCACCAAGGATTCCTGCTACCGTCTTACCGGCAAACAGGGTAGCACTGGCCTGTTCCCCGGTTCCGCACAATATTGCTCCTGTCAACTCATCACCATAAGCCATAAGATAGCGTCTTGCCATAAAGGAGCCCATACTGTGTCCTAACAAAAAGTAAGGAATCCCCGGATATTCCTTCTTGGCGTACTCTGTGACTGTATGCAGATCCTTTACTACAGTCTCACTCATATGCTCCGGGCAAAAATACCCCAGATCCTCATCACTTCCGGCAGTATGCCCATGTCCAAGATGATCATTTCCGATTACCAGAATATCCTGTTCATTCAGATATTGTGCCAGTCCCTCATATCGCTCTATAAATTCTATCATTCCATGCGAAAGCTGTAATACTGCCTTAGGCTCACCATTCGGCTGCCACACAACTACATGAAGCTTATGCACTCCATCATTAGAAGGTAATTCCATATTTTTTACCATGCTCTATAACCATCCCTTTCCTTTTTATCCCCCAGACTCCTAAATCTATTCTACACGCTAGATCTTACAATCGCAATCCCAAGCTTATAAACCTTTCTCTTTCAGTAACAAACAGGTTACTGTACACAGTTAGTATGCCGCGAAGTGTTTTCATGCAGATTATGCATGAAAATCACGAGTTTGCATGCGCCAAAATCAATGCAATTGATTTTGTGTGCATAAATTGTTGCTGGAACGAGGTACGAGTGAACAGTAACACAAACAGGGCTTCCCGCCACTTGGCAGAAAGCCCTGTTCAAAATAATCAGCATTTTCGTTTATTTATTTACGAATTCCTTAACCTGCTCATATATGCCCTGTGCATCCAGCTTGTACTTCTGAACCAGCGCAGCGGCAGAGCCGGACTCACCGAAGCAGTCCTGCATACCGATCTTATATACCGGTGTTGGATAGGATTTGCACAATGCATCACATACTGCGCTGCCTAATCCACCAATTACAGAATGCTCTTCAGCAGTTACGACTTTACCTGTCTTCTTTGCGCTCTTGATAATGATATCTTCATCCAGAGGCTTGATTGTACAGATATTGATAACTTCTGCGCTGATACCTTCTGCTGCCAGCTTCTCTGCTGCACCCAGTGCAGAATCTACACAGATACCTGTTGCTACGATTGTAACATCTGTACCTTCTCTGACTACAGTTCCCTTACCAATCTCAAACTTATAGTCAGGTGTGTCATTGATAACAGGAACTGCTGCACGTCCAAAACGGATATATACAGGTCCATCATATTCTACAGCGGCACGGACTGCTGCCTTGGCTTCTACATCATCTGCCGGGCACATAACTACCATGCCGGGAATGGTTCTCATTAATGCGATATCTTCATTACACTGATGTGTAGCTCCGTCTTCACCTACAGTAATACCTGCATGTGTAGCACCGATCTTTACATTCAGATGAGGATATCCGATAGAGTTACGAACCTGCTCAAAAGCACGTCCTGCTGCAAACATGGCAAAGGAGCTCATAAAAGGAATCTTACCTGTTAAGGAAAGTCCTGCTGCCACGCCAGCCATATTACTCTCTGCAATACCACAGTCAATATGTCTTTCAGGGAATACCTTCTTGAACATACCAGTCTTAGTTGCTGCTGCAAGGTCAGCATCCAGAACTACAAGATTAGGATTTTCCTTACCAATCTCTATTAAAGCATTACCATAGCTCTCACGAGTAGCGATCTTCTTTACTTCTGACATAATGCTTCACCTACTTTCTCTAAATCTGCCATTGCAATTGCGAACTCTTCATCATTAGGAGCCTTACCATGCCAGTCTGCATTGCCTTCCATGAAGGATACGCCCTTACCCTTTATGGAATGTGCAATAATTGCTGTAGGCATGCCCTTAGTCTCTTTTGCTTCCTTGAAAGCTGCTCTGATCTGATCAAAATCATGTGCATCTGCCAGATTAATCACATGGAAATTAAATGCTTCGAACTTCTTATCAATAGGATAAGGAGAACATACATCCTCAATCTTACCATCAATCTGAAGACCATTGTTATCTACGATAACACAGAGATTGTCAAGCTTTCTGTGGCCGGCAAACATTGCTGCTTCCCACACCTGGCCTTCTTCAATCTCACCATCACCAAGCAGTGTATATACACGGAAAGAATCACCGCTCATTTTAGCTCCCAGTGCCATACCACATGCTACTGAAATGCCCTGCCCAAGTGAACCGGAAGACATATCAACGCCCGGAACGGACTGCATGCAGGGATGTCCCTGTAAGTAAGAACCTAACTTTCTCAAAGTAACAAGATCTTCAACCGGGAAATAACCACGGTTAGCCAGTGCTGCATATAAACCCGGTGCTGTATGTCCCTTGGATAATACGAAGCGGTCTCTGTCAGCCTTCTTCGGATCCTTTGGGTCAATATTCATTTCCTCAAAGTAAAGATAGGTAAAGATATCTGCTGCGGATAAGGAACCGCCCGGATGACCAGCTTTTGCTGCATGAACACCGGTAATGATACCCTTACGAACTTCATTTGCCATTTTCTGAAGCTCTAAATTTGTCATGTTCTTTCCTCCATCATAACATTTGTGTGCAGCTATATTTACCATCCATAGCTGCGTTTTACTTAATTAATGGTAACACATATCCATATAATCGTAAATGTAAATTTTTTAACAATCTTCCTGTCATTATTTGTGCTTCTACTCTACTTTATTACCATAATAGGCATTGGCACCATGTTTTCTGTAATAATGCTTGTCCTGAATCCTCTGTGGTGCAGGTTCTACATCCGGCTTTAACTGTTCTGTGAATAATGCCATTTTGGCTACCTCTTCCAGAACGACTGCGTTATGTACTGCTTCCTTTGCATCCTTGCCCCAGGCAAAAGGTCCATGATTCTTGCAAAGGACAGCCGGTACTGCCATCGGGTCTTTTCCCTCGAAGGTCTCAATGATCACTGTACCTGTATTCTTCTCATAACCTGCATCTATTTCTTCCTGAGTCAGCACTCTTGCACAGGGGATCTCGCCATACATATAATCTGCATGGGTCGTTCCATAGCAGGGAATCGCCCTTCCTGCCTGCGCCCAGCTCGTCGCATATGTTGAATGGGTATGTACGATACCTCCGATTTCAGGAAAAGCCTTGTACAATTCCAGATGGGTAGGTGTATCAGAAGAAGGATTATATCTGCCTTCTACCTTATTGCCGTTGAGATCCATGACAACCATATCTTCCGGCTTTAACAGATTATAATCTACACCACTGGGCTTGATTACAAACAGTCCCTTCTCTCTGTCAATCGCACTGACATTACCCCATGTAAATGTTACCAGTCCATAACGGGGCAGATCCATATTGGCTTCATATACTTTCTGTTTTAATTCCTCTAACATTGCTTTGCTTCCTTTCCATCTTATAAGTTATCTACTGCGGCACGCTCAATTGCAAGACCTGCTTTATAACGTTCAATGAAAGTCTCAAAACCTTCTACATCCTTCGCATCAGGCTCAATACGGGTAGATGCCTGGCCTGCAAATACCTTGTTATCCAAATACTGTCCAAGAGTCTCTCCCTGCTCTTTGTTCTTCATATAGTTAGCAAGTACGGCAATGCCCCATGCACCACCTTCTCCTGCTGTCTCCATAACGGATACCGGTGTATCGACTGCTGCTGCGACCACTCTCTGTCCTACTCCCGGAGTTTTAAATAATCCTCCGTGTCCTAACAGTTCATCCAGTTTCACATTTTCCTGTTTTGCCAGAATATCCATGCCAATCTTGATAGCACCCAGTGCTGTAAATAAGTGTACTCTCATGAAATTGGCAAGATTGAATGCAGAATCCGGCTTACGCACAAACAATGGTCTGCCTTCTTCAAATCCTGTCACATGCTCTCCTGAGAAATAGCCATAGGAAAGTAAGCCACCACAGTCAGCATCCCCTTCCAGTGCCTTTCTGTACAAAGTACCATAAAGCTCGTTCATATCTGCTTTCTGACCCATTGCTTCGTAGAATTCCTTAAACAGATTTACCCATGCATTGAGATCAGAAGTACAGTTATTGCAGTGAACCATAGCCACCAGACTTCCTTCCGGAGTTGTAACCAGATCAAGCTCGTCATATGCCTTGGACAGATCCTTCTCCAATACTGCCATGGCAAATACAGAAGTACCCGCAGAAATATTACCAGTACGCTGCTTTACACTATTGGTAGCAGTCATACCTGTTCCTGCATCTCCTTCAGGCGGACACATTGGAATACCGCCCTTTAACTTGCCGGATACATCCAAGAGTGCTGCACCCTGCTCTGTCAAAGTACCTGCCTGCTCTCCTGCAACCAGTACGCCGGGAAGAATGTCAGCCAGCTTCCAGCCATAATTCTTATCTGCTACCAGCTCATCGAACTGAGCGATCATTCTGGTGTTGAACTGCTTTGTTGCAATATCAATCGGGAACATACCGGATGCCTCTCCTACACCCAGAACCTTCTCTCCGCTGAGCTTCCAGTGAATATATCCTGCCAGTGTGGTAAAGAAAGCAACATCCTTTACATGCTCTTCTTCATTCAGGATTGCCTGATACAGATGGGCAATGCTCCATCTTTGTGGAATATGATAGCCAAACAACTCTGTCAGCTTTCCACTGGCTTCCTGTGTGATGGTATTTCTCCAGGTTCTGAAAGGAACCAGCAATTCTCCCTGGGCATCAAATGCCATATAGCCATGCATCATACCGCTGAAGCCAATTGCTCCTATCGTCTCTACGTCTGTATTATATTCTGCCTTTACACGGGCAGTCAGATCTGCATAGCAACCCTGTAATCCTGCCCAGATTGCATCCAGGCTGTATGTCCAGATATGCCCATCCAGCTGATTCTCCCAGTCATAATTACCGATAGCAATCACCTGATTGTCTTCATCTGTAAGTACTGCCTTAATTCTGGTAGAACCAAACTCAATACCAAGTGCTGTTTTACCAGCTGCAATTTTATCCTTTGTAACCTTTACATCCAATCCCATATTTACCTCTCTTCTGCCGTTGATACGACCTGTAACCTACTATAGCCTGATTATAACAATAACAGGACAAGGACGCAATGATTGTTTACTCATTTGTAAAATATTTTAGTTTTCCATAACCTAATGTTCTCCTGCCTCTTTCACTATACTCCCAAAATAACACTCAGTCTTATCAAATATTGCTTAGTCTTTGTTATTTCTTCAGATTCTGTGGAAACAGAATCCATATTTTATAGACAAAAAAAACGTAAAAGAATATAATGTTATTATCTACGAGAGAGTATATGATAAATACACAGAAAGGGGAAACTATGGATAATAAAGAATCTTCCGTATACCGCTGCGAATCCTGTAACGGTATTATGGAATATGATGTAGAAACCAAACAGATGAAATGTCCCAACTGCGGCAATTGTGTTCCTATTCTCAATGATACAAGTAAGATCATAGAACACAAATTGACGATAGATGCCAAACGGATCCTGCGTCCTTCCGAGAAGACCTCCACTACGATGGAATGTACCGGCTGTGGCGCTACTTTAGAGATTGGCAAGGATGATACGACTTCCGTATGTCCTTACTGTGGTTCCTCCTATGTACTGGCACAGAAGCAGCTGGATGCTATCATACCCGATGGCATCATTCCTTTTAATCTGGACATGAACGCTGCAAAGGAAACCTTTCATAAATGGGTGAAACGCAGATGGCTGGCTCCCGGCAAATTAAAGACCCTGTATCAGGGCAATCCTTTCCAGAGCCTCTATCTTCCTTACTGGACCTTTGATGCAGATGCAGATGCAGATTATACAGCAATGGGGGGAAGAACCAGGACAGAGCAGTATAAGGATAAAGAAGGCAACGTACAGACCAGGACCCATACCGACTGGTATCACACACATGGACATGTGCAGGAACATTTTGATGATATTCTGGAAAAAGCAGTAAACACTGAAAATGCCGCTTTCCTGAGTCAGATTGAACCATATGATATGGGCAGGCTGGTCTCCTATGCTCCTGAATATTTATCAGGCTGCATGTCACAATGTTATAATGTAGACCTTGAAAAAGCCAGCAATTCAGCCAGAGACGATATGGAACAGCGTCTTCGCAGCCTGGCAAGTGATGATGTCCTTTCCCGATACGACAGTGTTAAGGATGTCCGGCTTCATTCACGTTATCGTAATGAATCTTATAAGCATATACTGGTTCCTGTATACTCAACCTCCTATTATTATGAAGGAAAGCTGTATCAGGTCGCTATCAATGGACAGACCGGTAATATCCACGGCGCATATCCTAAGAGTCCTGTTAAGATCGCAGCTATCATAATAGCCATACTTCTTGTACTTGCTGCCATATTCCTTGGAGGCGGCAGTGATGACAGCAGCTATGGACGTACTACAGAATATGAACAGACTACACCGGAATTCGAATCTACATATTATTTATCAGAAAGGAATGTTAATTTATGGGATTATTTGGAAACCAATTTGCAAATGTAATTGAATGGACAGAATATCGCGATGATGTGATCTTCTGGAAATGGGCAAACAGAGAAATCAAGAAAGACAGCCGTCTTATTGTCCATCAGGGACAAGATGCTATCTTCTTATATAATGGCAGACTGGAGGGTATCTTCAAAGATGAAGGAAGTTATGAGATCGAGTCTCAGATCATTCCTTTCCTGTCTACTTTAAAAGGCTTCAAATTTGGCTTCAACAGTGGACTTCGTGCAGAAGTACTCTTCGTAAATACCAAAATCTTTAATATCAAATGGGGCACAAAAAATGCAATCAGCCTTCCTGCACCGGGACTTCCCGGTGGAATGCCAATCAGGGCTTTTGGTACCTTTGATGTAAAGGTAGATGATTATCTGCACTTAATTGACTCTCTTGCGGGTATTAAGCAGATTTATACCATTAATGATATCCGTGATTATGTTATTTCCATCCTGGATCCTCTTCTGATGAAATGGATCAGCCGTGAAGGCAAGGATATGTTCAATCTGCAAGTAAACTCACAGGAGATCAGCAAGGGTATCCAGACAGATCTGGATGCAGAATTATCCAAGATTGGTCTGAAGGTAACTGCTTTCAACTGCTCTAATTTCTCTTATCCACAGGAAGTTCAGGCTATGCAGGCAAAGGCAGCCTCCCAGGCTATGGTAGGTGATATGAACCGTTACCAGCAGTTCGCCATGACAGATGCCCTTTCCAAGGGTAACAGCGGCGGTAATGCAGCCATGAATATGGCAAGCATGCAGATGGGCATGATGATGGGACAGCAGATGATCAATAATATGGCTGCACAGCAGAATCAGACAGCCAATGCCAATACAGCTGCTCCTGCAGGTGGTCAGCCTCAGGCAGGTACCGTTCCCAAGTTCTGCCCTAACTGTGGCACTCCTACAAATGGCGGCAAGTTCTGTATTGAATGTGGTCAGAAATTAGTATAATTTAAACCTAAAAAAATGTGCACCTGATTTAATTACCAGGTGCACATTTTTTATATAATCGCTTTATTTCTCCATTTGCCGCTCGCATACCGATGCATACTTACAAGGCTGACCAGTGTCCATGTCAATCCTGTCGTAAGGAACACGCCCCACATACCAATTGCCGGTATCATCGTAAGCGGCTTGGCAAAGCCTACCCGGCCGGTTATCTCCATAAATCCATTAATCATGGAATACGCAGCATCACCCGCACCATTTAAGATTCCCCTCGATACATAAATCATTCCCAGAAATGCGTAGAATGGGCTTGTAATTGCAAATCCTTTTGCCCCTATCGCTATAACATCTGCATCCTGTACGAAGATTCCCATAATCTGTTTGCCAAAGAACTGTCCGGGAATCAGCATAAGTATACTGAACGCAATGACGCATATGACACCTACACGGTGTCCCTGCTTTACTCTGTCTACTTTACCGGCACCGATATTCTGTCCTGTAAAAGTCGTAAGTGCTGCTCCAAGAGAGTTATATGGCTGCTGGACCAGCTGTTCGATTCGGCTAAGTGCCGTATTGGCAGCAACAACATCTTCTCCAAATCCATTGACTACTCTTTGCAGGAAGATACAGGAAAAGGCAATCAGGGAATTCTGCAGGGCAATAGGAAATCCCAACCGGAAACACTTCTCCATAATATCCGGCTTCACTCTTCTGCATTCCTTGTTTACCCTCAGAATAGGGATCTTACAAAACGCATAGATAAAAGCACCAATCGCCGCTACCAGCTGGGCAATGACTGTAGCCAGTGCCACGCCAAATACAGACCATTGGCAGACAATTACAAATACCAGATCCAGTGCAATATTAATGATACAGGACACCACCATGAAATACAGCGGTGTTCTTGAATCACCCAAGGCTCTCAATACCGCAGCCACTCCATTGTAGGCCGCTATGGCAAGAATGCCTGCACAGGAGACTCTCATATACAGCACCGCATCATCCAGAATGGATTCCGGTGTATTAAGCAGCATAAGAACAGCTCTTGCAGACACAATTCCCACGATACTCATAATGGCAGATACCAGCGTCAGAAGATACATACCATTGGCAAAGCTTCTTCCTACCATATCTGATTTATCTGCTCCGAAATATTGTGACAGTACCACACCAACGCCCGCAGATACACCAAAGCTCATGGAGAAAAACAGGAAATTCAGGGAACCTGTCGCACCTACCGCTGCCAGTGCATTTGCGCCTACAAAACGGCCTACCACAATAGAATCGACCATATTATAAAACTGTTGGAACAGATTGCCGATCAGCATCGGGATTGTAAAAGATAAAAGAAGTTTTGCCGGACTTCCTTCTGTCATTCCATATACAGATTTCTTCTCCATAGAACCTCATCCTCCTGTACACATTTTGAGTATTTACATGATAGCAACAACATTTTATGAATGCAATATATCCTGTCCAGATAGAGCGAAAGCAGCCATATTTATGTTGAAATATACAATTTTATGCACACCTGACTCTATACATAAACATCCACGTCAACACAGTATCTTCCCTTTTTGGTCTCATAAGCAATCCCCTGAAAAATAAATTTGCCATATCCACGCACGGATATTTTATCTCCTGCTTTCAATGTACCACTGTTGTTCTCATTGAGTCTGCCGTTTACAAATATCTTCTTGCCCCGGAACAGCTCTACACTCTGGCTTCTCGACATATTATAGAGCTTGGCTATGATTCCGTCTGCTCTCTCTGAACTGACTACAAGGCTTCGTCTCTCCAGCTTGGTAATGACACTCTCCGGTATCTGGGCAGCATACTGGCATTTGACATGTGTATGCCTGATCTGGCTCAGATTCTCGATTATGTACGGTGCCATCTTATCTGTGCAGAACAGATAGGCATGCTTGCCGATCATAACGATATCTCCCAGTGTACTTCTCTCAATACCCAGATTCATCAACGCGCCCAGGTAATCCCTATGTGAAAGCTCTTCACCGAACTTCTCAAGCAAAGGAGCTATCTCTACGCAGGCAATGGGAAAAGGCTCATCCCATCCACACAGCTCTTCACTTCCGAAACGGAGCATGATGCGCTCGCAGTCTGCCGTACCTCCATACATGGTAACAGGAACGTAGGACAATTCCCGCTCTATTCTATGGTAAACATCCTGCTCTGCCAAAGACAAAAATCCTGTAAACAGATACTGGCTGTTGGTATAGGATTTGTGGGCAAGCTCTTCCAGTCTCTTTTGAAATAATACGCTTTCTTCATCCATAGCTTAACATCCTTCCTCTATCATTTCTTCCAGATAATCTCTGTCCCACAGCAATATCTTGAGCTTCTGTGCTGCATCTACTGCGGGCTGGGTAAAATACTGATTCGTCAGGACACAGCCCACCATGCGGTCATAGAAATCCCTGCCGGCATACGCTTCCTGAACAGCCTTTACTCCTACAGGTCCATTATACCGCTTACATTGAATGGCATAGGTCACGCCCTCTTTCTCCGCAAGAATATCAATTCCATAATCTCCACTGCTCTTTGTGACCTCAACCTCTATAAATCCTCTGTTGCGCAAAAGTTCTGCGCAGTAATATTCAAAGTCAAGTCCTTCCATCTCATCCAGTTCATCATCTGCGTAGCGTTTTCTGAAACGCTTACACAATACCACCCCTGCGGCAGCTGCCAGCACCAGCACAGCCAATATACCAATGATCCAGACCCATTTATCCTGTTCCATATCTGCAAGAATTACAGACATCATATTCCATTCATTATTTTCAAACATAATTTCTCTCCATTATCGAACATACTTTCTATATGCTACCACATTTATTTCCTGTATGCAAGATACACTTTGCTGATTTTGCCATATTTTCAAATGTGTCTGTATATTTTTTGCATGTTATTATACAAATATTAATATTTATTATATTTTGTCTTTACAAAGAAAGATACAGATAGTATACTGTGCAACTATAAGGGAATACCTTATTGGTAACTATAGGCGCCACATATGTGGCTTACAATTTTGCAGAGTAGAACATTATGCGTTAAGTGCCGTATGAACAGGGAGTTGTCATATGGACGAAAAGCATCCGAAAGGTTTCGCTTGCGGTATAAGGTTCGCATCCCGCTGCTACATACTGGATTGACGAACGTTTATCTTCCTTATGTAGTTTACAGGACAACTGCATACAGGAGGTTTTTTTATGCAAAAAATCAGAAAACTCTATGCAGATTCCATTATGGAACTGAAAGTAACCAAAAACATGGTTATCTGTGCTTTTATGGCTGCACTGGCAGTCGTACTCAGCTATACCACATCTATTGAAGTCGGTCCCTATATCCGGATCGGTTTCTCCGGTCTGCCAAACCGTATCGTAGAATTCCTATTTGGACCTATTACCGGCTGTATCTTCGGTGGAGCGCTGGACGTATTAAAATACATCATCAAGCCTACCGGTCCATTCTTCTTTGGCTTTACCTTTGATGCCATGCTCTCCGGCATTATATATGGTTCCATTCTTTATAAGAAACCCATCAGCATCTGGCGGGTTCTTGTCGCAGAATTCATTGTAAAGCTCGTAATCAACTGCGGTCTGAATACTCTGTGGATCTCTATGCTTTATGGAAAGGGCTTTATGGTTCTTCTGCCTGCCAGAATTATCAAGAATGCAATTATGCTGCCAATTGACACTGCCATTGTCTATTTCTCATTCCGTTTTGTATCCAGATTCAAAGCCCATTTACATATCTAAATGGTTATGGTAAAGTGCGAAAAAAAGTCAAAAGAAGAACACACCTTTTGACTTTTCCGCACTTTTTTTCTATGTTATACTATAAATGCATAAGCGGATTTTCGCTTATTTCAGGGGGAGTATCACGAAGGAGAAACTTTTGTTTATTTTCTACCGGAGGGATACGTAATTATGCAATACAATTACAATCATATTTTTCTTGAGAACAGACAGATATCCAATACTTCCGCAATCCGTTGGTCCTGTTTTACCGCAATGGTCATCGGCATCGCCTGGATATTTACTCTGTTTCACATCATATCTGTCCCGGCGCTGGCTTTTCAGATCATAGCGCCTGTCAGTATTTTTATCTTACTTCTGCCTGCCGTTGTTAATCATCTGATGCATCTGTCAGATATTCTTCTTGTGGGCTCAAAAGGCATTAATCTGCTGACCGGACTGATACTTGGATGTAACCTGACAGCTGTTTTTTTGTTGTCTTCCACACTGTCACACTATGCATCTATTATCTGGCTGCTTCCGACACTGATCGCCTGCCAGTATTATTCCAAACGCATTACCTCCCATATTTTCTGGGGTGGATTGGCAGGAATGATTCTGTCCTTCTATGCCTCGATATATCTTGGCTCCAAAGACATGAATCTCTCTGCCCTGTCTATTGTGTCAGGAGATTTTACTGCTGCTTCCATCGGCAAGGCTCTAGTGTATCTGATATCTGAGCTTCTGATTTACTGTGCAGCTTATCCTCTGTTCATGAATATCACCAAGCGAACAGAATTATTAATGAAGAAACAAAAATTATCCATGCTGGCTTATCAGGCAAAACAGACACTTGACCATCTGGAAGAGCTTCCTGATACATATATTACAGACTGTCGCATTAAAATGCGCTATCTTGCCAAAAATGGCGTTGATGTAGACACGGCATTACAGAATATGGATGGCAATGTAGATAAATACAATGATTTCCTTTTGACCTTTGTCGGGGAAAGCCACCGCAAGGAAGACGAATTATTCACTCTAATGGATTCTGATACCCTGCTGCAATACGGTGCCAAAGTTCATGCGCTGCGTGTTAAATCCAATGCACTGGGACTTCGTAATCTCACAGACACTGCCTTTTTCCATGAGATAGAAGCCTATGCGGGCAATCTTGAAGTCATACAGAACAACTGGGAGAAGCTATCCTTTGAATGGGATGAAGCCTGTGACGTGTTTACAGATTATATCCAGTCTCTTGGTCTAAAAGACCATGCTACAGATGGACAGGGCAATCAGATCACCTTTAAAAAATGGGGAGAACAGCTCCACGAAGCATTTGATGCACTGGAGACCTATGATCCCGATAAGGCAAGATCCATCTTAAATGAACTGCTGCAATATCAGATAGATGCTGATATTACACAGAATCTGCAAAATATCGTTGCCAATATTGATGAAGTACTGAAAGCATAGAATGCTATCATATAACAAACGCCGGGTTCACATATGATATGGAATCCGGCGTTTTGTATGTTAAATCAGATTAAAATTCTTTAAAATAAACAGCCATAATGTAATAAAAATTGAACTCAAAAAGGTAGTAGAAACGACACAGCTGGATGACAATACGCCCTCATGCCCCATATTCTTGGACATGATATAGCAGCTTACTGTAGTCGGCGCTCCCAGCATAATCAGAATTGCTACCATTTTCTCATTTCGAAATCCCAACGCCGCTGCCGCAGGCAGGAAAATTGCCGGCATCACAAACAGTTTAATCAAAGAACTGATAATAGTCGGCTTGATCTCTGCAAGTGCCTTACGTCCTTCAAAACCTGCTCCCAGACCAATCAGTGCCAGAGGTGTTGCCAGAACTGAGAAATTATGTAATGTCTTATCAATGATAAAAGGAATCGGTATCCTTGCCACAGATATGATCATACCAATTAAAATTCCCAGAATAATCGGATTGGTCGCAATGCCTTTTAAGGATTTCTTTAACCCTGCTTTATCCAGCCCTGTACTTCCCGGCGCAGTAAACGACAGTATCATGACTGCAGCAACATTATACAAAGGTACAGTCGCCAGAATCATCAGCGGTGCAATTGCACTTGAACCATAGATATTAACCATAAAGGCTACTCCGAGAACTGCTGCGCTGCCTCTGTAGGATGCCTGAATAAATTCACCCAGAATAGATTTCTTCTTAATAAAGAGCACTGCAAACACAGTAATCAACAATATGCAGACCAGTGTCACTCCAAAACAGAAAACCACAAATGTCGTATCCCATACTGCATAGAAATCCGCCTCTGCAATATCTGTAATCAATAAGACCGGCAATGTAATTTTATAGTTAAATGAGTTAAGTGTTTTCACAAAACCATCATCTACGATTTTCATCTGCCTGAATACATATCCTGCTACCATTACCAGGAAGATAGGTATTGTAGCATTCAAACTGAATATTAAATTCTCCATAACATTCCTCCCATCGCATTCTTTATTAGCATACTCCTTTTTATCATCCTCCGCAATCCTGGCAGTCACAAAAAAAGAGTCTCCTCAAAGAAGACCCTTTCTGTACTGCATTCACATTCATACTACACTTCATCAGCTGCCGCCGGTGCTGCTACTACAACAGTTGCTGCAACAGTAATTACGACAGCCAGAATTATAATAAGCATACCGCCCAGCAGAAGCATTACACCGCTTCCATCATCCTGTGCAGTATCTTCCGTATCTGCTGCCTGTGCTTCAGTGACCTGACTGGTCTGTGCTGCCTTTACACTCATTGCCCCACCAGCACCTGCCATAATGCAGCACGCTGCTGCAAATACCATGAATAGCCGAACCATTCTACTTACTAATTTCTGCATTTTGTACCCTCCATTACACTAAAATAGCATCTACAACTGGACCTGTTGTCCACCCTTTACTTCTACGAACTTCTCATCATCCACACATAACCACAGGCTCTGTGCACATGGATTGTATACAAAAGAACCATCTGCCGCATACTGTGCTGCTTTTACCACATCCATATAATCTACAATCTGTATATTGGTAGCATACCATATATCATCCTTACCGCCAACCAGCTTACAGAAATCTTCCATAACTTCCCAGTTATTATTATTGGTGAACTCATAGCTGTGCCCCCAGACATACATCATATACAGATACTGTTTCTTATGCAGGTCTACGAATTGCTGACCAAGCTCCAACAGGTTATGATTATGATGACAGGTAGCTTTCCACTGCAGGAAATCCTCTGGCATGGCAAATCCATCCGTATTGCCTACCACTCTGCCATAGCGAATCCCTAATGCCGGTAGCATGGCGCGGATTTCAGGAGATTCTGAGCCATTAGGATATGCCAGTCCGCGAACCGGATAGCCCATAATAGATTCCAGTTTCTTCCTGTCTTCAATTACTTCCTGTGCAACAAGTTCCAATGGACATCTGCCAATTGTCGGATGTGATACTGTATGGCAGGCAACCTCATGTCCTTTATACAGTTCCCTGTACTCAGCCTGCGGGATTCTTACCGGATCCCCTTCCAGACCACTGTTTACATTAAAAGTTCCCTTAATCCCATATTGGTTAAAAAGTGCAACCAGTCTTCTGTCCTCATGTTTGCCATCATCATAGCTCATGGTAAGAACCTTGTGCTTACCACCTGGGAAACAGGTATATATCTTCTTAATATTTGTCTTCATCTGTGCTTACCCTTTCCGCGCGTCCTTCTCAAAACGCGCCACCAGTTTACGTGCTATATCTTCATCTGACTTCTCCAAAGTCTCAATGAAATCTTTTAAAGGAGCCATTGTCTGTTCATCTGCCATAATCATGGAATGTTTCAGATTCTCAATATAATCAGGAATCTCCTCGCTGAATCCAAGTGACAGACTTCCGTGTGGAAGCATGGCAATCTGTAACGTGTACGCTATGTTCGTCCAGGTTACTTTCTGGGTCGTTCCACACAATTCCTTGACTTTCTTCAGGAAATGAAGTCCAGCCTCAGTTCTGTCCAGAATGTCATCCACTGTAATTCCAAAGAAATCCATATCATCCACAGTTGCAATACATGTAACTTTCAGATCACTCTGTCTGGTATATTCCATACTTCCAGCCCCCTCTCCTGACATACATTGTAACTATTCAGACCAATACGCAAAATCGCTGTTTTCATTATACAACTTTCCGGATAAAAAAACATAAATTTGATAAAAAAAGAGACTGTAACCCGGAAATTTTCTCCTTCGTTACAGCCTCCATGCCTTTTCACTTTATAACGGTTCCTCGTCCTCCACCAAATCCGTGTGGAACATCAGCAGAAATTCTGCTCCGTTTTTTAAAGTTAATTTCATGACAACGCCTTTGCCGTCAACTGAAATCTTGGAATTCACAGTCTTCACTGTATCCAGATTCAATTGTACTGTAGTGAACATATCATCACTTACAAGGCACATGACTCTGCCAATGACTTTTACCTCTGAACATATTACGGATATTGACATATTCAGTCCTGTTCCGTCTGTTACGTCTTCTATGGTAGACAACGCGATTGGTATATTTTTTACATCAGCTAATATCGCAATCAGACTGTCGGCATCGTTCACGATTAACAGACGATTTCGCATAACTTCCAGATAATTTGTCCAGTTTTGCATACCATCCATACTCAATTTAATGGCCTCCTTTGAGTTACTCCCCCTTAAAATGAGTGTTTCCTGTTCTTACATTATATACCGCTCCAGAATATTGTGTCAACTCTATAAGTGTGTTCTTTATTTTCAGCAATGTTCAGTTTTTATGCGTATTTTTCATACATTATATATTGTATCTCTAATTGTGTATCTGCCATTCATCGGGAAAAGGCAACATATATTCCAGCTTCTTTCCTGATACCGGATGACTTAAACTTAACCGGCTGGCAAGCAGTGCTGTATGGCGTATTCCAAGTGCCTGTGACAGCTTCTCAGATTCCTCATTCCCGTACTTATTATCTCCAAGCAGAGGCATTCCCGCATGAGACATCTGTACTCGGATCTGGTGATGTCTGCCTGTGAACAGTTCAATCTCTGCCAAAGCATAGTTATTCTCACCCTGACTGTATTGTCCACACAGCTTCCATTCCAGCTGCGCCTTCTTACCCTCTGCATTATCCCGGCTGACTACCCTCGATAAATTGGTTCTGCCATCTTTACACAGATAATCTGTCAAATGACCTTCCTTTCTATCCAGTGCAGGCTGCAAAGGCACTAATGCATGATAATATTTCTTCAATCTGCCATTTTGCAGATCCGCAGACAGCTTCTTAGCAGCATTTTGTGTTTTGGCAAATACCAGCAGTCCTTCCACAGGCTGATCCAGTCTGTGAACTACTGCTAAATAAGTATTCTCTCCCTTTTGTTTCAAATAATTCTTCAATTCACTTACAACATCTGCCTGTCCAAGCTTTGCTGTCTGTGTTGCGATTCCTGCAGGCTTATGGATAACTAGAATCTCTTTATCTTCATATATAATTATTGATTTCATCATTACAATTTGAACCTGTATCCTACGCCCCAGATTGTCTCGATATATTGTGGCTTAGAAGTATCTGTCTCGATTTTCTCCCTGATTTTCTTAATGTGTACAGTAACTGTCGCAATATCTCCAATAGAATCCATATCCCAGATTTCACGGAACAGCTCTTCCTTGGTAAATACATGGTTGGGATTCTCTGCCAGGAAAGTAAGAAGGTCAAATTCCTTGGTAGTGAATGTCTTCTCCACGCCATTTACGAATACTCTTCTGGCTGTTTTATCAATTCTGATACCTCTGATCTCTACAATGTCATTTTCCTTCGTATGTGTGCCTACCAGACGATTGTAACGTGCCATATGTGCTTTTACACGGGCTACCAGTTCACTTGGGCTGAAAGGCTTGGTCAGGTAATCATCTGCTCCCAGTCCAAGACCTCTAATCTTGTCAATATCATCCTTCTTGGCAGATACCATAAGAATAGGAACATCCTTCTCTTCACGGATTCTCTTGCAGATCTCAAATCCATCAATGCCAGGCAGCATCAGATCCAGGATAATCAGGTCAAAATCTTCTGCCAGTGCAGTTGCAAGACCTGTATCACCGCTGTTTTCAATCTTTACTTCAAAGTCATTTAATTCCAGATAATCTTTCTCAAGATCTGCAATTGCCTCTTCATCTTCTACGATCAATATCTTACTCATATTCTTTCATCCTTTCCAATCTATACGATCACTTCATCATTATTTTCTTTCTTATCTGTATATTTACGGATTACAAAATGCATACAGGTTCCTTCGCCTTCTTTGCTGGTAGCCCATACATAACCACCATGATCCTCTATGATCTTCTTTACAATGCTAAGACCGATACCACTGCCGCCCTGCAATGAATTTCTGGAAGAATCTGTTCTGTAGAAACGCTCAAAGATATTACCAATGTCTTTTGCCGCAATTCCTTTTCCATTATCCTCTATCTCTATCCGTACGGATTCACCTTCATCCAGAATTCTGATATCAATAATACCCTTATCATGTCCCATATACTTCACACTGTTGCTGATAATATTATTGATGACCTTCTTGAGCTGTTCAGGATCTGCCACAATGCAGGTATCTGCCGGTGCCAGGTTGGTATAATTCAGCTGGATATCCTTCTGTTCCAGATCAAGCCCGACTTCCTCCACGCAATCCTGGAAATAATCTGCTATGTTCAATACGTGGAAATGATATGGTATCTTATTGGAGTCGATACCTGAATAAGTAGTCAGCTCATTGATAAGCCTGTCCATATCATTTGCCTTGTTATATATGGTCTTGATATACTTATCCATTTTCTCCGGTGTATCTGCAACACCATCCATAATTCCTTCTACATAGCCTTTTATAGAAGTAATTGGCGTCTTCAGATCATGAGAAATGTTGCTTACAAGCTCCTTGCTCTTCTTCTCATTCTGCATCTTCTCTTCTGCATTTTCTTTAAGCTGCAGCCTCATCTGTTCATAATTGTCATGGAGGTGTCCTATTTCACCCTCCTGCTTGTCAGGAAGTCTGTAATCAAAATCCCCCTCTGCAATCTTACGCATGGCAATACTTAACTCTTTGATTGGCTTATAGATATCCTGATTTACCCAGGCTGTGATCAATGCACTGGTCAGAATCAGAATCACCGCCATGGCAAGTACCAGATAACCCATGAACCGCTTGCTGATCATGGCTCCAATCATTACGTCTTCCTTAGTCAGCTCATGAATAACATTCACATTTTCGTGATATCCTATTCCCAGAAATGCTGCGGCAAAGAACAGCAGGGGAACAAAAATGATAGTCAGAAAAAGCAACGTCATTTTCGTTTTTAATTTCATAAAAAATCATGCCTTTCTGTAATCTGTTGTTATATCTATCATACCACACTATTCCCTGTATAGTGAACGCAGATATTGCTTCTTAATTGTTTTTTTATAAAAAAGTCTTTTCTTTTTGATTATACCTGTTGACAAAACATAATTTACTGAATATAATAATGATAATCATTACTGTTAAAGTTGAAAGGAAGACACATATGATGATGAAATACAGCCGTCAGAGAGCGGCTATCCTGTCTTTTCTCCGCAGTAGGAAAGACCATCCAAGTGCAGAATTTGTCTACATGCATGTGAAAGAGGACTTTCCCAATATCAGCCTCGGTACCGTGTATCGTAATCTTACACAGCTTGCCGACGCCGGTGAGATTGCCAGATTACAGTTTGGCGAGTTGGGAATTGACCGGTTCGATGCAGATACCTCAAACCATGAGCATTTCGTATGCTCTTCCTGCAAGAGTGTCATAGACCTGGATATGGGAGACATCTCCTATATTGACCAGGAAGCCGCTAAGAACTTTGACGGAATGATTCAGGGACATAGTATTTACTTCTGCGGATTGTGCAAAAACTGTCTGCAGAATCAACAAAATCATTAATTTTATTTTTAAGGAGGAAACGAATATGAAATTTGTATGTACAGTATGTGGTTATGTTTATGAAGGTGATGCAGCTCCTGCAGAGTGTCCTGTCTGTCATGTAGGCGCTGATAAGTTCAAGAAAGTAGAAGGAGACCTTACTCTTGCTGCTGAACATGAATATGGTGTATATGCCAAAACTGTAAAGAACAACGCCGAGATCAGCGAAGAAGACAAGAAGTACATCTTCGATCAGTTAAAGGCTAACTTTGAAGGTGAGTGTTCAGAAGTTGGCATGTATCTGTGCATGGCTCGTATCGCCCATCGTGAAGGCTATCCTGAAATCGGTCTCTACTGGGAGAAGGCAGCTTATGAAGAAGCAGAGCATGCAGCTAAATTTGCTGAAATGTTAGGTGAGGATCTGGAGCCTAATATGAAGGCTACAACAAAGGATAACTTAAAGTGGAGAGTAGACTGCGAATTCGGCGCTACAGCAGGTAAAGTAGACCTTGCAAAATGTGCAAAGAAGAACAATCTGGATGCTATTCACGATACAGTACATGAAATGGCTCGTGACGAGGCTCGACACGGAAAAGCATTCGAGGGATTACTCAAGAGATATTTCGGTTAATTAAAAACCATGTATTTATCAGTGTTTCAAGATTTTATAGAGGTGTGGTGCATCAGAAGCCACACCTCATTTTTATTAGAAGTTGCTGTGTAATTTACTGTGTAAATCAAATTGCAATTCTTAAATATTTTTTCATACACAGTCACAATACACGGTTTTCCCAAACAAAAAGAAGACAGTCGCCGGAACGGCGCTGTCTTCTGATTTATATTGCTAAATTATAAGCTGTTTAAGTAACTCATTACGTTGTTATGGTTCAGTAGCGATGTACCGAGTGACAACACGATTGCTATGATGCCTTGTGCATCCATTTGTCCACCATATCTGTTAGTAACCCATTCTTTAATTATCCATGTTTCGCCAACCATGTGTATCTGTATGCAAAAGTAAGTTCCTATTAAATCACTCAACACAGGAATACAAGGCTTTACCCATGTTTCATATCCTTGATATTCTTTCACCATGAAGCCATGAGTTTGGAAGAACTCTATTACTCTATCTACTTTATCAAGTTCAACAGTTCCTACTTTAATTTCCGTTGTTGTAATCGCCATGTTTATATCCCTTTCTTAGTTTTGCTGTGTTGACCTAAGATAAGCAACTTTAGACATCCACTCTGCATTAGCTACTCGTGCTTCCATGCTTGCCTGAACATCTTTCATGGTCTGCAACTCCTGTTGATACTCGTCATACATTTTCTGCTGATTAGCTTCTACTCTCCAACGATGCTGTTCTTCTTCAAACAGGTTTAAAGCTTCTTTTAATGTATCAGCACGACCATTAACAAGATAATTGTATACACTGTAAATACAAGTCGGTGTTGCATAATCTTGTGGAATAACGCTTAAAACCTTGTCCCAGTCTGGAGCAATATCTTTTAACATATTTTCTTCCGCTTCTTCATATTTTTTCTGCCAGATAGTTCTGTCCCTCCGTGCTCCGTCCTTCCCCTTATCTCTTATCTTTCCAGAAACATAAAAATTCAGAACTCCACAGACTATCATTAAAACAAAATACAATTTGCCGATAGTTGCATACTGTGAATGCTGTATTGCAAAAATCTTATTAAGCATATTAACGATAATTGTCGGTATAACGATTGCTCCGATTGCTACATCTGTAAACAAGTTAAATTTTCTTGAAGCATTGATTTGTGCATCCAAATTTGCAATATAATTTTCTATTTGTGACATTTTTTCTAAATGTCCCTCTAATTTTTTAGTTACAGGCAGTATCTCTTTTATCTGGGCTATCAAATTTTCCTTCTCCATGTTGTATACCTCTTTCACATATTTTATCTGTTTCTGTGCATAACTAATAACCGATATTGGTCAATACAAATATACACCAAATACGGTTAACATTCAAGTAAATATTGCTGTAGAAAGGTTGATATAATGTGATTGTTTATGACAGGCTATGGAAGACAATGAAAGAAAAAGGAATAACACAATATGCTTTGATTAACAAATATCATGTCAGCCCTGGACAAATAACGAGATTGAAGCGTAATGAAAGTGTTAGTACCCATACGATAGAAGTTTTCTGCGAGATTTTGGAATGCAACGTAGAAGATATAATGGAATATCAGAAAAAGTAGGAGTTGCCTAAAGGGGCGAGCGGAGCGAGCCAGTATTACCTTTAGGCAACTTTTGTTCCTGTTCCACCCCTCCTCGAAATCCTCATGCAATGAGGGTTTCGAGAAAAAATTTTTGGAACACATTTGCTGTTCCATTTTTTTGCTGTTCCTTTGTCGCTTCTCTTGACTTTCGATTTTTTGAAAGATAAAATTTATTTAACAACTAAAGAACATTAAAAAAGACATTTAAGAAGTGGCTCTCTTAAATGTCAGACAGTGCATCGGATGTACACGTTTTTATCTATATATAGATGATATATTAGTAAAAAGGAAAAGTCAACATTTCCGAACACTGACCGTGTTCTTTTTTGTTATAATTTTTGAAAGAACGAGGTATTAACATTTATCAGAAATGAATTAAGTAAAAAGAGCCGTAAATGGATGTTGACTATAAACAATCCCGATATGCTTGATGAAAGCATATATTCCTATGACAGTCTTAAAAAATATATAGAAAGTAAGGTAAAATGCGATTATTTTTGTTACAGCTATGAGATAGGATTGAAAGAAAAAACCTTACATATTCACATATTTTTCTATTTTAAAAACCCACGCTCTGGAAACAGCCTTAAAAAAATATTCCCTACTGCCCATTTAGACCTCTGCCGAGGTAGTTGTAAACAAATACGAGATTATGTTTTTAAAGAAAATCTAAGTGACGATAAGAAAGAAAAAGAGGATACCCGCATTGAGGGTAAGCAATATGAGTCAGCTACACTACCAGAGGAAAAACAAGGTAATAGAAGCGATTTAGAACTACTTTATGACCTCATTAAGCAGGGCTTTTCTAATGTTGATATATACAATGCAAACCCCTCTTTTATTAAATATACTTATCTCATTGATAAAACGAGAACTGAATATCTGGAAGATAAATATAAAAAGGAATGGCGTAATTTAGAAGTTACCTTTATCACAGGAGTAACTGGAAAAGGAAAAACCAGAACCGTCATGGAAGCCTTTGGCTATGAGAATGTTCACAGAGTGATTGACTATAAGCATCCATTCGACGATTATAAACAGCAGGATGTTATTATCTTTGAAGAATTTAGAAATAGCCTGCCTATCGAGCAGATGCTTAATTTTCTTGATGGCTACCCTGTTACACTTCCTTCTCGTTACTGTAATAAAGTTGCTTGCTATCATAAAGTATTTATAATAACGAATTGGACACTGGAAGAAGAATATAAAAACATACAGGAACAGTACCCAGAAACATGGCGTGCATTTCTTCGCCGTATTCATAAGATTAAAATATATAACGAAGACAATATAGAAGAATACACTACTGAAGAATATTTTGCAAAACAGACTTCTAAGCAATTAGAACCGATTGACGAAAGCACAGGGGCACAGTATTCCCTCTTTGATTTAATATAGCACTCTCACAAGGAGTGCTCTTTTAATGCTTAAAACGTGTCCGGCAGGACACGCTTTAAGCATCTAGGGTCAAGGAACTCCTTGCTCAATCCTATGTGGAGTTTCTCCACATTAGGTATTGAGTTACCAAATTTGGAGAAGCCGAATTTGCGAGGTATAATATAGACAGTGGATCAAACCACATAAACCTTGACTTGAAAGGAGCGTGATACTTTATCACAAAAACCTTAACATTTCACTGTGGCTGTGAATTTAGTCAGCGACATAATATAGATAAAGATTTTAGAGAAAGACAAGAGCACATAAACAGTGAAAAAACAAAAGACAACATTACATTAAGGCACGTTCCGCTTGCAGAAGCGTATCATAATCTTTTCGACTATGCACAGGAAGAATATAACAAAAAACAAATTGAAAAAAAGCATCCAGAACGGCAGATAAAAAACTATTTAGAAAAAGTACGCAATACAGACAGAAAAAATGTAGCCTACGAAATTATTGTACAGGTTGGAGATAGAAAGAATACAGGTACTAATGACTATACAGAAATAAATATTATGAAAGAATATCTAAAAGAGTTTGAAGAAAGAAATCCTAATCTTTTTATTATGGGGTGCTATATACATAGGGATGAAGCAACCACACATATGCACCTTGATTATATTCCTGTCGGGCACATGAAAAAAGGAATGGAAATACAAAACAGTCTTAAACAGGCACTGTACGAACAAGGCTATGTAACTGCGAAAGGAAAAGGAACGGCACAGGAGCAGTGGACTAGGGATGAAAGAGCACAATTAGAACGGCTATGTCACGAACACGGCATAGAAATTGAACATAAAAGGGAAAACAGGGAACATTTGGAAACAGAAAAATATATTTTATATTCACAGAATAAAGAGTTGGAAAAGGAGAACAGAAAAATGAATGATAGATTAGACAAAAAGGAATTGCAGTATCGACAGGCAGAAAAAGCCGAGATACAGCCACTAGTTGCTAAAAGAACGCTTACTGGAAAGGAAGTTGTTGATTATGCAGCCCATAAGGCATTAATTGATAAAGCGAATGCCGAAAATTATCGTTTGCAACGAGAACTAACTGACTGGAAAAATCAAGCACTTTCCCATGCCTTTGCCAGAGAACAACTGGAAATGGGATTGCGTGCCGAAAATGCAAGATATATAGAACGTGACAAGGAAGTTGAAATTCTTAGAAACATTCTTGAAAATTCTGACAAGCCCAAAGAGGACTACATGGACTTCTTGGAACGTGACCCAGAATACGAGCATGACAGAGATATTACTATTGCGAGATAACAGCGTGTCAAGGGTTTACTTTTTTGTTTACAAAAAAGTTGCTTTAGCAACCCTTTACACAGCGAAAAAAGTATATAATTGAATTAAGAGGGATTGTCAAATGCACTTATTTGATAATTCCTCTTGTTTAATTTCATGTACTGTATTGTGATTTTTTACTGTGTATGGTATTCTGATTATATCAAAAAGAAAGGATGGTGTATTTATGGCAAAGAAAAATGACACAGGCGTTTTTCAGTTAGATAATGGTAATTGGGCGTACCGCATCTACATGAGCAAAGACGCCAACGGCAACAAGATTGATACTACCTGTCGCAAAGACGAGAATGGAAACCCTTTTGCAAGTAAAAAAATGGCTGTAGATGCTAGAACTAAACGACTTGTAGAACTAAAAACCCCAACTCCCCAAAAATCAATTACAGATGTGACGATTGGGAAAGTATGGGAAGAGTACTTATCAACGGAAGGCAAGGGAAAGGCACAGGCAACTGTTACTAAACAAAAATCGTTGTGGAAGAATCATATCAAAGATAAGTTTGAGAAAGTCAAATTAAGTGAACTTACCGTTGTAGATGTTGAAACATTTCTGCAAGAACTGTATGACAGCGGTTTAAGCTACCACTATGTAGAGAGCTTTATTAAATTCTTCTTTCTGATAGGTGGCATTGCCTATCGCAAGGAATGGATTGACTCCGATAGATACTACCGTATGTTTCAAGACAAAGGCACTAAAATTCGTATGCCTAAAATGTCACAAGAAGATTTAGAAGACGAATTTGAAGTAGCATCATTTCAATTATGGGAAATTGCCATACTGGATGCTATTTTCAAACGTGGATGCAATGACGAAAGCCATGGAAACCTATACACAGCATTCCTGCTAGGGTATTATTTAGGTGTACGAATTGGCGAATGTTTCGGTCTGAGATGGACAGATATAAACTGGGAAGACAAAACAATTACTATTAACAAACAAATGGTATATGAGGATGGGAGCTTTTGCTTAAAGCCTGTCAAAACACTTGCGAGCGTTCGTGTGATAGATATACCAGGTACATTACACACCTATTTGACAAAGGAGTGTCGCTTATACCATAAACGAAAAAGTGCTATTTCTTATAGGGCTACTGAAATCGTATTAGATAAAACTAAGAAAGGAAAGGTTACACCCATTCAAGGCGGTGATTTCATTAACCGTAAAGTTAATGGAGAATTGCTTACTATTAACAGTATGAAATACTGGTCTAATATTATTAAAGCAGAAACCGAAATAGATTTCAAATACCACAGTCTCCGGAAAACCCACCTGTCGCAATTAGCCGAAATGAATACCCCTGTCATTGAAACCATGAAACGTGCAGGGCACAAGAAATATGAAACAACAATGCGATATTATATCAACACAACAACAGAAACCAAACTTCGCTTATTAAACAATATCAACACTATCACACTGGAAGAACCTACTGTAACGGTTGATATTGGTAATGGAGAAACAAAGGAAATGAAACAATCAGACTATTTGAAACTTAGAAAATTTTCTGAAACATTTTCACACTAGCTGTGTAAAACACTGTGTAAAAATTTTTCTATCCGCCCAGAAACACCATAAATACAACGTTTTTAATTTTCATTCCATGACGAGGCTCGACATGGCCGTGCATTAAAGGGACTGTTAGACAGATATTTTGGTTAAAATCAGTCATTTTACGAGGGTTGACACAGAGTTCAACCCTCTTTTGATTTGTAGATATCAACTATTTCTGAAAAAAGTTCAACGGGATTTATTTCTAACGCATCCGCAAGCAATAACAGTTTTTCTATGCTTATCCAATTTTTTCCCAACTCAATATTTGCCAAATGTCGTGGAGATATCCAGTCATTCCCACCGAACAATTCCTGGCTTCTCAACTCAATGAACTTTTCACGCTTCTTATAATCTGAACCAAGTGCTTTTCGCTTATGTAACAACATTTCTCCAATTGCTACCAATTTCTCATTATATTCCTTTTTTTCTGCCATAATGTCCTCTATCAAATATGCACCATGGTGCATTGTTATTAACTATATAACTATGTTATAACATAATTACCGGCAGGGCAAAAGCCCTCGTCAGGAAATTTTTATAAGGAGGTACTTATTATGAGTACAGTAAAATTTAAAGTCCATTCATTAAGAACTCTTGCTTCTCCTTACAGGAAAACAGATCTGGATGACAAATTATTAGAAACGATCTATTATCTTCTGGTAAACATGAAAGATCTTCCCGAAGCACTTCCATTGGATGTAAACCCAAGGAAACCTAAAATGACAACAAATGTAGCAAAAGGCTTGTTGAATGCAGTAACTGAACCTGAGAATGATTTCTATATCAATAATAGAGGAATTGTTATTTCAGCGAAAGGTCTTGTTTTTAACAGTTCTGAATCAGAAGTTACAATTGACTTAGGCGATCAGACTTCAGAGGATGGAGATAAAAATCTTTATGGAATCCTTGATGGTGGACATACCTATACTGCAATTATGAAAAAACGTAATGAAATTCCAGCAGGCTACGAAAAATATGTCCGCGTAGAAGTTATTACAAATGTACAAAACATTACTCGTCTTTCTGACGCCCGTAATACTTCTCTTCAAGTATCTGATATCGCCTTATTTAATTTGGATGACAACTTTGAAGATATCAAGACTGCAATATCCAATGAGATATATAAAGAAGAGATCGCATATAAAGACAATGAAGATAAGCCTATTAATGTTTCAGAGCTTCTAAGACTCATCTATGCTTTTGATATTGATAAATTCCCCGATGATACTTCCGCACCAGTTCAGAGTTATTCTGCAAAAACTGCAGTTTTCAAAAGATACAAAGCAGCTTTTCAGACAGAATTTTATCAATCACTCATTTACCAGATTCCAAAGTTGGTAGAGCTATATGATAGGATTGAGTCAGAACTGCCTGACAAATATTATAAGTATAAAATTGCTCTGGGTGGAAGTCATCCAAACTTTGGAAATGTACGTGGAGTAGAGAAGGTTGAAAAGAATACATATACAGTATTTCTTCATAATAAGATCAATTATGCTATTTCAACCGGGTATATTTATCCGATTCTTGGTGCATTTAGATCTTTAGTAAAGTATGACACAGAAAAACATGAATTGTACTGGTTGTTTGATCCTATTGAAATTTGGGAAGAAGTAGGAACAAGTCTTGTACAGAATACTTTTGAAACCTTCACAAATCCTCAATTGGCAGGAAAAGACAAGCAATTATGGCTTTCTAATTATAGAATCGTTGAAACACAAAGTTTAAGAAAACTTCTTAATACGCGCATGTAAATATTATAAAGGGCGTGTGAAAAACTTTTATTTTTTCACACGCCCTTTTTCTATTTACTTTCTTCAAAAGCAGTCGAGATATCGCTCATAAGCCTGGTAATCTCTCCCACTGATTTTTCAATATCATTATATATTGATGCTGATTGTCCGGATAACTCCTGCATACTCTTTGCAACAACCGCGAATCCTTTTCCTGCCTCTCCACTTCTGGCAGCTTCTATCGTTGCATTCAGGGAAAGTATTGTCTGTCTGTTTGCAATTCCTTTTAAATGACCTGTATTGTCATTAATTTCAGCAATCAATTCTCCTGATTTGGATATCTCATCCTTTACCTTATCCAGTCTGCCGGCATTTACATGCTTGAAATATTCCAGATTTACCAGCTGATTTACGATAATTCCCAACAAATTAGCAGATGATCGTATTCTCTTCTCAGTACTGACCGGTACTTTACGAAGTGCCTGTATGTATTTTTCAGGGTCAATTCCAAGTTCTTTGGCAGTATTACGGAATTCCTCTTCATCCGGCTGTTTGGGTAATACCTGCCCACCAATAATGGCTCCCATTTTCTCCCCATTGACTACAATATCTACAGAGAAATCCATAAGCCCGGCATGGCAGAAATATGTACCGCTACATTCATTATCACACTTTACGCAACGTCTGTTGCCTTCCTTTGACCCTCTGGTATATTTCATACAAAAGTCTGTAAAATTACTTCCTTCTGTAATATATTCTCCGTTTTTGCCTACAGCGATTGCCGCCAGGCCCGTTGCCTCAGAGAAATTATTTTGTATCTCCTGAAGCTTATTCATATTCATAAAATCTTTCAGCTCCATATTATCGCACTCCCTTTTACCATTATTACAGCGAGCGACCGTCATACCTATTTTATTTATGATATAACGGTCGCTCTAATGAAATTCGTTATCCAATTTTTACTCTTTTCTGTGACTCATCTATCACTTCAATTATTATGGTATTGTTCAATATGACTACTTGCTTCGTTACCTTAAATGTTAATCTCAACTCTTTTTGATTTCTGTTCCTATTCACATATTTATTTAAGGTCTTTCCCTCGAAGAGTTACTAAGTATTACCACTGTCATATTGATGGAAGCTCTCCGGCGTTCCCAATGGACTTACCTCCTGTTCCCAGACGTCGATGTCTGTTATTTTTTCTTTCTTTTTTCTTCTCTGTTTGTAATTGTAGTGTAACACTTTACTCTGAATTTTTCAAGATTTTCTGTATAATTTTCATACATTTTAGCATTACTTACAACTTGTTTCAGTGATATTGTATAGTATTGTCTGATTATTCTTACAATTACAAATTCCCATATATTATGATGCCATGGAACACATCACAATAAGTGGGAAAGTATACTAATTATTCAACTGAGCTGACACAATTATTCATCAGCATGGCAATTGTCATAGGACCTACGCCACCTGGAACCGGAGTAATTGCACTTGTATGTGGTGCAACTTTGTCAAAGTCAACATCACCACAAAGCTTATTCTCCGCATTTCTATGGATTCCTACATCAATGACTACTGCGCCTTCCTTCACATAGGTCTCATCCACGAACTTTGGTTTGCCGATTGCAACCACCAGAATATCTGCCTGTCTGGTAATTTCCTTCATATCCTGTGTTTTGGAGTGGCATATGGTTACTGTACCGTTTTCTCTAAGCAGAAGCATTGCCATAGGTTTGCCTACAATATTGCTTCTTCCCATAACTACGCAGCGCTTACCGGCAATCTCAATTCCTGAGCGTTTTAATAAGGTAATAATTCCAAGCGGGGTACAGGATACATAACCTTTTCCTCCGGTACACAATGCACCTACATTCTGCATATGGAATCCATCTACATCCTTGTCTGGAGAGATTGTCTGGATAATCTTCTCTTCGTTGATCTGCTCAGGCAATGGCAGCTGTACCAGAATGCCATTTACTCCGGCATCGGCATTGAGCTTCTCGATCAGCGCCACCAGTTCTTCCTCAGTTGTCTCTTCCGGCAGTTCATAAGAAAGTGATTCGATGCCGATATATTCACATGCCTTTTTCTTATTTCTGACATAGACACTGGAAGCCGGGTCATTTCCTACCTGAATGACCGCCAGCGCTGCCTTTTTGCCTTCCTTTGCCATGGCAGCTGCTTTTTCTTTTAATTCATCCTTGATTACCTGGGAAATCTTTTTACCATCAATAACCTGATACATATCTATTCTCCTTTGCCATTTGTCCAATCATAATAATTACCATGCCTTTGCGTGTGAAAAATTCTTTTTTCACACTACGCTCATAGAAGTATCATAACTGACGGTATTCACTTTGGCAAGGTAAAAGGATGAAGTTATTTATTTCTTTCTACGAATGAGAACTACTGCCACAATTACTGCAATTACAAGAATTGCGGCCAGAATGGCAAACGGTGTGAAGATACCGCCTTTTGTCTGCTGTGCATTCTCTACTGTTGTATCTGCCTGCTCATCCTTTGCGGAAGCCTTGCCAAGGGTATCATCACCCTGTACCAGAACCATGGCAGAGATACCTTCTACTGTAACAGAACCTTCGGCTGTTCCAAGAGATTCACAGCCTGCCTTCTCACCATTGACACAGATATCCCATGCGCCTGCTGGTAAGTTTACTGTGACCGCATCAGGATTGCCATTATAAATGACTGCAATATTCTGTGCTGTTTCGCCCTGCGCCTCACCCTTAATGGTATAAGCCACTACATTTGCATCCAGTCCACTCATAAAAGTAAGCATATTCTGAATATCGGTTGCTGTTGTCATACGCAGCGCACTGTGTGCCTTACGGAACGCAATCAGACCTTTATAATATTCATAGGTATCAATCACATTGCCCTTATTATCCCATTTGATGCTGTTGGTTGCATCAGGAGAACAATAGCTGTTCTCATCAAATCCGCCCTCTGACTTCTCATTTGGCTTGGAACGAAGCATTTCTTCACCAGCCTGCATGAAAGATACACCCTGTGAGGTAAGGATGATTGCACTTCCCAGCTTGTTCATCTTCACTCTGTCAGCTTCGCTGTCATCTGCATTGGAAATGGCAAGCTTATCCCAGAAGGTCAGATTATCGTGACAGGATATGTAGTTAATGCTCTGTCCGGGCTGTCCTGACCAGTTCGTGCTCTTCTTATCATTCTTGGAGATCATGACCTGTGGATGGGGAGTCGCTGCTACAACACCGAACTTAATGCTCTCTTCCATGCCTTCTTTTCCACTTACAAAGCCTTTATCAAGGGAATCAAATACACTACCCTTGATTCCATCACGGATATCATCACTGAAAGCACCTACCCGGTCTAACTGGTATATATGGTTCTTCGTTGCCTGCTGTGCTTCCGGTAATGCAGACTCTCCACCGGTCCATCCTTCACCGTATACCATGATAGAAGGATCTACCTGATCCAGTGCTTCCCTGACAGCTTTCATGGTATCCAGGTCATGTACGCCCATCAGGTCAAACCGGAAACCATCTACATGATATTCTGTTGCCCAGTATACAACAGAATCTACAATATACTTACGCATCATGGCACGTTCTGAAGCTGTCTCATTACCACAGCCTGAACCATTTGAATAGTTATCGCCATTCTTTCTGTAGTAATAATCCGGCACTGTCTTCTGGAACCAGGAATCTGTCAGATTGTAAGTATGGTTGTATACAACGTCCATATTCACACGGATTCCATTCTCATGAAGTGTCTGGATCATCTGCTTCATTTCATTGACACGCACTTCTCCATGATAAGGATCTGTACTGTAAGAACCTTCAGGTACATTATAGTTCTTAGGATCGTAGCCCCAGTTGAACTGTGCTGTATCAAGTTTTGTCTCATCTACAGTAGCATAATCATAGCTTGGAAGAATCTGTACGTGAGTCACTCCCAGATCCAGAATATGATCAAGCCCTGTTGCCAGTCCTTCACTGTTTTTCGTTCCACGCTCTGTCAGTCCAAGGAACTTACCCGTATTCTGAATTCCTGAAGAAGCATCAGAAGATAAATCACGAATATGTAATTCATAGATCACTGCATCTGTTGCGTTGCTAAATGCAGGTCTGACATCTGCATCAAATCCATCAGGATTGGTAGCTTCCAGATCCAGGATCTCACCTCTGTTGCCGTTTACTCCTGCACTTCTTGCATATAAGTCAACGACTTCATTTACTTTATTCCCAATCTTTACTGAATAAGTATAATATACACCATTCAGATCCCCTGTCTTTTCACATACCCAGGTTCCCTTGACATCTGCTGTCATTGGAATCGTTTCCATTAAATTGTCACCATCACCCTGCTCATATAGGTTAAGTGATACTTCTACGGCAGTAGGTGCCCATATACGGAAGGTTGTCTTTTCCTTCGTATAGACAGCCCCCAGATCATCACCGTCATATGCCAATTCTTCATCAAAATATGTAGAACCAATAATTTTATCCATAGATACCGAACATCCTTCATATCCTTGTCTGTTCACAGAATAAGCCTTTGATAAAGCAAGCTCTTCTTCCATGATCAGTGTAATTTCTTTGTCATTTACAATCTCTACCTGTGCAACAGGATATGCATTTCCTTCATCATCTGTCACTTCAAATGCATCTGCTGCGTTGTCGTCAATCGACGTAGCCACCGCTACGCCTCATTCCTCCGCCTTGCAGACTGAAAATTTATCCTGCGTTATTTAGCTGAAAGTCAATGATACAGTACACTAGTATACCCCTCCTTTTCCATTTCGTCCATATTAGAATTTCGTTTTTTTTCGTAAAGTGTGACAATTTGTTAAGTGTACACAAAAAAGGCATTCCCACTTTGTGTAAAGTGTAGAATGCCTTTTATCAGCCTCTGCTATCTCATTGTAAAAGTATGTGTTACCTTATAGGTTCCATCTGACTGCAAAGTTCCTGTCACATCCACTGTACAGCTTCCCATATGCTTCTCTACCAAAGCCCTAATCGCATAGCCTTCCTCGAAATCACCTTTTTCGTATGCTTTTACGATTTTCTTCCACAGTGTCTCATCTGATACTACATTGGTAAAAGTAACCGGATTGCTGTTACTGTCCAGAATATGCGACAGGCAATCTACATAATAGTCATCCAGCGCAGAAATCGTATCCGTGCTGCCGGCTGCATTGCTTACTGCATGTGCCGTGATTCTGGTCTGTGTGGTCGTTCCACTGGTGGTTGTACTATCACTTGTTGTTGTCTGCCCTGTTGTAGTTGTATCCGGTGTGGTAGTCTGTGTCGTAGTAGTCGTTGTCGTGGTTGTTGACTGTGAAGGTGTGGTAGTCTGCGTTGGTGTAACATATCCTACATAGACAATATCCTGCGTATTATTATCCTGTTCTGGTTGTGTATTCTCTTCCAGATTACGGTATTTTGTTCCATTGCAGGGAGGAAGATACACAGAAAGTTCTCTCCTTACATGGTTTTTGGAATAATCTGCATCGGAACAGTTGAAATAATCATACGTGTTGGGATTGGTATCATCCCAGGTCGTATCCACATTATAATATCCGTCATCCAGCTTCACGATATTCCATGCATGATTCTCGCCGGCATGCCCTTCTACATAATAACAGGGAATCCCCAGCTGCTGCATGATATACTGGAAAGCCCTCGCGTATCCTGCACATACCGTTCTTCCATTTACCAATGCACTGTATGCACTCTGGTTCACGGGTGCGTTCTTATCATATACAACAGAATCAAGAATTGCATCATGCACTGCTGCTTCCTTATCATAATCTGTATATTTTCCATAGGTCTGATCCAGAATCTCCTTAGCGCCTGCCTCAAAAGCCGCCTTTGCCGTATCCATCTGTGTTGCTGTAATATTAAAAGACAGGTCGATCTCAGCAATGCTTCCATCCGGTGCATATTGATACCCATATGCTGTATTCATCCAGAACAGTTCTGGGTGATCATTGCATACTGCCATAAAAGCATTGCGAAGCTGAGCCGGAGAAACAGCCTCTACCGGTGCAAAGCTCTTCCTGAGATCCTGCGCATTGGCATAGATCTGACGGTACAGCGCCTTACCGGTATCATTAAGCATCTGGTAATACGGATATATCACCTCATCAAAGGTAAGTCCATCTCCTGTATTGCCCTTGCCTAATGTCTGCTTCAGCTCCTGTGCTTTATGATCTGTAATCTCAGTGCCTTTGCCCTCTACAACTTCCAGACCATTTAAGCCTGATACTTTGCCAGGTACATTTATGGAATTCTCATCCGGCGCCTGATAGCCGCCTTCTCCTGATAGCTGTGTACTGATTCCATCATCCTGTGGAATCTGGGCAGCTACATTGATTACATCCGGTATATTCTGACTGGTAGATGTAGTTTGTGTTGGTAATGCTGATATATCTGCTGTTGTGGCTGCATCCGGCACTGCTGTTGTCTGCTCCTGCCCAGCCATGGAATTACCTAATTTTGCTGTTATATTCGGATTAAAATGGCATAGAAGAATAAAAAAAAGTATAAGCGCCAGCAAGCCACCAATCCCGTACAGCAGTTTCTCTACGATACGCATATTGGTTCCTCCTTGTGTTCTTATACCCCCCGGTATCTGAACAAGGCAACTGCGTCGCTCCTTCTCGGCAGTTACCTGTATATTTTCAGAATTATATATTTATTTAATACAATTATAGACTATTTTTCTTTTTTTGTCTATGCATTTATTCAAACTCGGCAAGTTGCTTCTTTAGCTTAAACTATTTTGAATAAACTGCATCGTTTCTGGAAAGAAGATATACACAATACTGATTCAT
>ERZ1673743.480-NODE-480-length-60842-cov-24.559396_pt1 | contig 60842 bp, 75 predicted proteins | sample MGYA00580197_ERZ1673743 | MGnify/ENA primary metagenome ERZ1673743 (study PRJEB41218, sample SAMN15661795) | gut metagenome | host: Homo sapiens | place: Canada: London | collected 2015-08-20/2019-03-30 | study: EMG produced TPA metagenomics assembly of...
GCTCTCCAGCGTTGCCCTGTTTTGCTGCATTTTTAGCTTTGGTACGTTTTTCGGGTTTATTCGCGTTTACACAGTTGTTTTTTCAGACCCGGGCAAAGTGACTTTACGATCACAATTACGATGTGGGATTGCTTTCTCCTCACCGAAAACCAGGTTTAAGCTATTTCCAAACTAGTTGTGATGGTTACTGTTAATCTAAAAGCAACCGTATATATTCAAAAACTTCCTTTCATAAAGCACCAATTCCGCCTGTATTAAAGATGTTCTCCGCCTTCTTGCAACTTGCTGGGACTTTTTCATAATCTGCAGTTTCGCCTGGTTTACGGCCGAAGTAACGAAATGATTTAGCACATCTTTGTGTGGCAAAGGAGAAGAGTGCAATAATATTTTGCATATTTCCATGTTTTTTAAAAAAGTATGCTTTGCGCATGCGACTATATTTTTTTGCACATTTCTTGTCCTTTTGTGTGTTTTTATTCCTTTGTTGCAGATACCCCAAAAGCCGTCTTTCGTTTTTCAACGAAAGACGGCTTTTTGACAGACTAATACCCGATTCTAATGAATGAGGATATTTAACAATAGATATCAGCAATAAGACCATGCAGCTAACATTCTGTTGTAAACTTTGGTTTCAGATAGACCATGATTATCGCCATATTCACTGACGGTGAATCCTTTATTAGAATTGGCTGTAGGATCAAGAATATAAAGCATATTATCACGAAAGACAACAACAATATATGTATAATAATAAGGAGCTATGTTGTTGGAAATCTTGATTATAGCAGGCGTGTTGCGAAGGCAATTCTTGATTTCGTTAATTTTTCCCTGGGAGCTGCCACATAATGTTACATATGAGCCATCATCGTTCAGTCCATAATATGGTTCGCATTTATTCCAGAAATTATTTTCCGCTACTGCCATTATGTCACTTTGGGTTGTATTGATTTTTTTATACTTGCAAATCATGTGAAAAACAGCGGCTGCATCACATGAATCTCTTTCTCTTTTCGCATAAAAAGAATATGTATTGGATGCATTATATTTTGCAAGACCTTCACTATATAGTTTGTTAATGTCTGTGTTGTTTGTAAGTTCATCAAGCTTTTCTGCACAATCATATATTTCTCTTCTGTGAAACAAGAATGATTTTGAGTCATTGCGAATAATATCAGCTATTTCATGTGCAGAATCAATGTATGCTTGTAAGTTTATAATTTGCTCAGGGGATAATGATATTCCTTTACAGCCCTGAACATATACCTGTTTTCCACATTTCATTATTCCTTTCAAAACCGAACCATAAAGCGATTTAATACTTTTGTACCAAGATTTATATGAACCAGGTACATTGTATACTGAACCGAAAAAATCAAGAAAACTTTGGGTACAGAATTTGCTTGTACTATAAAAAATACCGTAATCGCCCAAAGCTGTTTCAATGGTGGAATCTCCTAAAGATTCGATCACACTCATGTAATCTCCAGTAGAGATGTCATGTTCAAGTTTTAACGTTGCAATGTCTTCGTCATAAACAGTTGCAAGATCAATTAGATTTAAGACAATACCTTTGACTATATCACCGTCTTCCGAAGCAGCATCATTGCCCCACAACTCGTATGCATCAGCATTGATTGATGATGTAAGCATAATAAACACAGCAATACAGATCGTGATATATTTTTTTATAAACTGTTTCATTTTTATCCTCCTACGACGTGAACTGTTTTTATGTGATAACATTATTGCAGTACATCGGTATCACCTCCTCGTATTCAGAAGCTTATAATATTAGTATATGAGCGTATATATAAATAGTCTACAAATTTTGTGAAATTTCTATGGAATCTGAATTTTCAACATGCTTTTTTGTTTAAAATGACAATGATTTGGTGTGAATATTACACTATATAGTTATAATGTTAATTTTTTATAGATATGATATAATATATTACAAAAAGAATAGACTATTTCAAAATCTTTGGTAGATTGAAGTAATAAGAAAACATTCGAAAGGAACACAATATTATAGAGCTAAATGAGGAAGCTATCAAATCATCTCAATACGGAATTAAGCTGCAAAGATGGTGTGTTTTCCGTTCCGAAGAGAACACATAATGAAGCAGAATAATACTGTTTCTGTCAATGCCATGCGGTCTCCCCATTGTACGACCGAATTCAATCACATCATGTCTGGCAGTTTTGTCTTCATAAATCGCAGACTCGCAAAAATCACAGTTTTTATTCAATAGATCTAAGGAGGAACATCATTCTTGAACCAAAAAGTTAATCCGCTGAATTCTGAAAAGAAACATCGCTGTGGCTCGGAAAGGCATGTTCCTCGTTTGGCATATTTATTTTATTCTAATTCAGTCCTATCATAAGGTTCAAATCCAACCTTGTCACGAGATATTAAAGGACGCTTTCCTAATTCATAAGTAACGGCATCCTGGCTTGTCTTCCTTATAAATATAAATTCTAGCCTTTCGGCTTACAAGCTTGGCGTGTTATACCTCTTTCGGTAAAAATGCGTATTACAACAATTCTGTCGATTCTATTATGATATGACCAGACTTAAAAGTCAATATGCATTGCAGATCTGCTTTCGACAAAAAAGCATATTTAAGCAGAATTTCCGAAACTGATTTATTTCCAGCTGGTTGCAATATAGTTTTCTATTGCAGTGGTTTCAGCTGGAAGTGTTTTCTTTGCGGGCTTATGATAAAACAAAGCAAGTGTGCCATCAAGCTCACTTGCTTTTCTTTTTATGATTTTCCGGGTTTCAGCGTATTCAAAAAATCCGCCAGCGCCATCTGTTCCTTGTCATTAAACCGCGTCAAAGCACTCATAAGATAAGGATTGATCTCGCTATCATCTTCACGGAAGAATTCCTCCAGGGTGACGCCGAGTGCGTCGCAGAAGTACGACAGCGTTTCAACAGTAGGATTACGCAGTCCAAGCTCTATTTCACGCAGGTGGCTCTGAGAAATTCCCGCCATATTCGCAAGCTTGTTCGTGGTAAGCCCCTTTTGTTCTCTCAGATAGATTATTCTGGACGCAACATTCATGCCATTCACCTCTCCTTGTAGTATAATTATAAAGTATATAGTGATAATTTATTACTTTTATATAGTTGACAAGTTACATTTATTGTGATATAATTTTAACTGCATAGAGATAAATATCGAAATTTGCAAATGGTGAGGATGGAAAACATGAAGAAAAAGAAAGAACTTTTGATAACCTTAGCAGGAGCGGCTGTATTAGGTGGGATTATCGGAGCAATGTCCGGATGCAGCAATTCATATCGGGTAAGAACAGATCCAGAAATCATAGGGAGTTTTTATGAAATGGGCGGAAACGGCAGCTGCCTTGCATGCTTAGGCTGCGTCAGAAAATCGTCTGCGGCTGACTGCTGCGGAAATGTTGAGTACTCATACAACGGTTTTACAGATTGCTTCGGACTGACGGTAGATGACGACACAACGGCAGATGATATTTATATGTCATACTACATATGCAACGGAATGTACTGCGTTAATATGCCGGTTGAATCGGGTGACAGCGTAGTTCCCGTGTACGGTTGCTACACAGCTCACTGATATGCTTCCGATAATTCATATCGTACTGCCGATGTATGCAGTCTGCTGCGCTCTTGGTGTTATCGCAGCAGCAATATTGCTGATAAGCCGTGTCAAGAAATATGGAGTATCCCCGATTCATGCCATACAGGTTTGTATTTTTGCTGCTATCGGAACGGTTATTGGGAGTAAGCTGTTGTTTTTGCTGACTCAGCTTGATATGATAATCCCTGAATTTTCTTTTGGGTTGCTGATAGGACGCTTCATTAACAGCGGATTTGTATTTTACGGTGGATTGTTTGGCGCACTTGCGGGTGTAAAGATCTATTCCGCTGTAAGAAAATATGACAGTCTGATGCTGTTTAATATGCTCGTTCCGTGTTTCCTGATGTTCCACGCATTTGGGAGAGTGGGGTGCTTTATGTCGGGGTGTTGCTACGGCGTTGAGTGTCAGTTTGGATTTGAAATGCTTACAAGTCCCGGTGTAACACGTTTTCCGGTTCAGCTTGCAGAGAGTGTCTGCGATATTCTCATTCTCGTTGCAGTTCTGATTATCGAAAAGAAAAAGGGAACGCAGACCAATCTTTTGCGTATTTACATGGTGTCGTATGCCGTGTGCCGGTTCCTGCTGGAATTTTTGCGTGGAGATGAGATACGTGGGCATTTCCTGTGCTTTTCTACGTCACAGTGGATAGTGCTAGGAGTAATTGTTTTCTATCTTGTAAGAGCTATAATGCACTCCACAAGAACGAAACAAGAGGTGAGCGACCAATGATAGAATATGTCATGCGGATAATCCAGAATGTCTTTAACAATGTAAATACGGCGGCTGAAACCCCACTCGGCGAAACTGTTGTTTCCATCATCGTCATAATTGTAGTAGGCATTATAGTCTGCATAATAGCAAGCGGAATCGGAATGATCGTTGCGTAGATTTTTAAGGGAATCCGGATAAATCTTGCGGGAATGCTCGCAGCGGTTATCGCAGAATTTGTCCTGCTGGGTTCCGTGCCGGAAAAGGGGCTGATCGAATACCTTATTGGCGGCTTGATAATACTTGCCGGGCTTGTCGGCTGTGGAATGACGCTGATTATAGGCAAGGAATACGGCTGGGGAAAATGCTCAAAGAAGCAGACGGGCGGCTATGCGTATTACTATGCCGTATTCATGCTGAGCCTGTTTGCGGTATCTCCGACGTGGTACGGAATGCTTCCGGGGAACGTCAATAAATGGTGTATATATGTGCCGCTCTTTTTGTCCGGAATGGTTGCCTGTGGTGAGCTTTTCGGCTCGTTCAGCGAGGAGGAACAGCAATGACGTTTTATGAACTTCTGAATGTGAGCAGTGACTCTTCCTCGGAGGAAATTGAGCTTGCCTTTTCGGTACGCCTTGCAGAATTCAGCCGTGAAGCCGCTTCGGGGTCAGAGGAAGCCGCTAAAAAAATCTCCGACCTGAAATACGCCAGGAAAATGCTCACGGATCCCAAACTGCGAGCGGAATACGACAAAGCGCTGACGGCGGACGAAAATCTGAATGCTTCCCCGGTAAATCTCCGGAAATCTCCGAGAGTTTCCCTCACAAAACCGGAAATCCCAGAAGAGGTATTCCCTGAGCCGGAGGTTCCGCAGACAAAGCCAGAACCTGTGCAAACTGAAGCTCCTCAGCCTGAGCAGATTGAAACGCATGATGAAAGCCCAAGCGTTTCGGCAGGAGCTTATTTTATTACAAATGCAATAGCACTTGCCGTGTTTATTGTGTTGATAATCATTGTATCAAATTCAGTATAACAGGAGGAAAAAGCAATGAAAAGACTGATGTGCGCCGCAATGGCAGGAATAACGGCTCTGACGAGTATTGTAATGACTGTACCGGCAGCGGCAGAAGAAAAAACAAACAGGTATGGTGATTTTGAATACAAGATCAATGGTTCGGAGGTCGCTATCACGAAATATGTTGGTGATGACAGTAGTGTATATATTCCGGATTATATTGATGGAAGGAAAGTAACCCAAATTAGCCATAGCGCATTTGCTCTCTTAGATGAATTACAAAATAGCATTGAGTTTATTAGATTACCTGCATATCTAGAAGAAATTGAAGAATATAGCTTTATGGGCACAAATCTTAAGAGTATCGTTTTTCCGCAATCCTTACGTATAATAGGACAGGAAGCATTTGAATACTGCCATGAACTTCAAGAGATTATCTTTGGTGGTAATGTTTATTTGTGCTATGCTGCTTTTCAAAATTGCACTAATCTACAAGTGGTATCGCTATTTACGGGTGACAATTTTACTTATGGGTCCCAAAACGGGTATAAAGATATTTTTGCATTGTCAGATAATATATCTTCTGTATATTATTTTGGAACAGTTGATAACAATAATTATTTTCCGTGTATGTTTGATGAAATAGCGAGTACGGGTGGCGGATGTAAGATTTATGATAGTATAAATTATTATGCTTTTAATAATTTTGATTATACAGATCAAATTACAATTCAGAAATTCGACCCCAGAGACACCCACGCCTTGGTAACATTCAACACCAACGGCGGCGATACTGCGAATACGCAGATATATGCTCTCAAGGGACAGATGGTATCCGAAGCGATTCCTCCCGAGAAAAAGGACTGTGAATTTGTAGGCTGGTACGACAATAAAGCCTGCACCGGTGAGCCGTGGGACTTTACCACCGACAGAGTTTCCAGTGATATGACGCTGTATGCGAAGTTCATTCCGGCGCAGTATACCATCACATTTGATCCCCAGGGAGGAACCTGTGATACCAAGAGCGGTGAATATTCCTTTGGTCAGGGCGTTGGTAATCTTCCTACCCCGACTAAAACAAATTATACGTTTCTTGGCTGGTATTCACGCCCGGAATGCGGAGGAACTAAATATACTGCAACAACTCCCATGCCGAGAACAAATATAACTCTGTATGCAGGCTGGCTCCAGAACGGAAAGAGCCTTGTCGTAAATTACAACGCAAACGGCGGAAAATGCGACAAAGAAAAGTCGCTGGTTCCTTTCAACGGAACTATCACTGATCTTCCTACTCCAAAGATGGAGGGTTATAGGTTCCTGGGCTGGTTTGATGAATCCGGAAAGCAGTACACTTCCTCTACCAAAGTTACAGACGATAACCTTGCGCTCACTGCCAAGTGGGAAGTACAGGGACTTTCAATAACTTTTGACGCAAACGGCGGCAGCTGTGACAAAACTGAAATGAAAGTGACTTACGGCAAGAAAGCAGGAAAGCTTCCTGAGCCTACAAGGGACGGATATTCATTCCTCGGCTGGTACTACACCAGAAACAGCCAGGAATACGCACTCACAAGCGATACAACTATCACTTCATCAATATCAGCATATGCAAAATGGGATGCTTTTGAATACATGATACTCCTTGACGCAAGGAGCGGAAAATGCGACGAGGAAAGTGTATTCGCATATTGTGGTGAAAAGATCGGCGATATTCCTACTCCGACGAGAAAGGGCTATTACTTTGGCGGCTGGTACACCAAGCCGGGCGGCAAGGGAACGCTGTATACAGATAAGTCCCTCATGCCCAGCAAGGATTTCACGCTGTATGCAAAGTGGACGAAGATAAGCGGATATGCGTCAAAGGTGACTCTCAATTCCACAAAGGCAACGCTTGGCGTAGGACAGAAACTTACTCTCAAGCCCGTAACCACGCCGCAGTATACGCTGGATAAATTTACATGGACTTCAAGCAATCCTAAAGTTTGCTCCGTGAATGCCAACGGTCAGATAACCGCGCTCAAAAAGGGCACGGCTACAATTACAGTAAAGACGACAAAGGGCAAGACGGCTACCTGCAAGGTGACGGTAAAATCTCCGGCTACGTCAATAAAGCTCAACTATACCAAGCGTACCGTATCAGCAGGTCAGGAGATTATTGTTAAGGCTACTGTAAAGGGATACGGCGGAAAGCTTACCTGGAGCTGCAACAATTCCTGTGCCAAGGTCGATGACAACGGCAATATCACTGCTCTGAAAAAGGGTACGGCAATTATCACAGTTAAAACATACAATGGAAAGACTGCAAGCCTTACATTGACGATCAAGTAATATCAAACCTGCTCCGTCAAATCGAAATGGCGGGGCAGGTTTAATAAAAGGAAGGAATATTGTAATGAAACGAAAACTGATACCTTTTTTCTTGTCGGCAGCTGTCCTGCTGACTTCGTGTTCATCTTCTGGAAATAAGACCACAGATGGTTCAAAAACTGCGTCTGATGTGTCTCAGACCGTTTCTGGGTCAAATCAAGCAGAAAGCGTTTCTTCGGCAGAGGAAACTGAACAGGCAGATGGTCTAACCAAAACACTACAGATATATGATGGTATTGATATCATAAAGGAATATGATATCACGCCGGAATCTCCGTTGTGGTTTATCGGCGAAAAGCTCACAACTGTTGCGGAAATGATAGACGAAGAACCGGAGATCAGCGATTTCTATGCAGGTGGAATGGGCTGGGCGCTTGAATATAACGATTTTTTACTGTTCAGTTCTGATATGGAGTATGACTATGCACGTGTGACTACAGTTTCTCCATATACCGGGTGCGAACTTTTTGACGGGTATCGCATGGGTTATCTGAGACTGAGCGAGCTGAAAGATCTTCTTGGAAATTATGATGTGGAGCAGAACCTCGCAAGTGGTTATTATGTCCTGGCAAGCGAATTCAGGTTCAGGGAAGATCCGCAGAATTATTACAGCATGGTGTTTTCTTTTGAAAATGGATATGACACGGAACGCTGTACTATGCTGACAACATACGTTTCCAGTGAGCCGGTAGCATCGACTTCCGGGAATTATTATGATGACGGTGGATATGACGATTACTACGATGACAGCTATTATGACGATTATGATTATCCTGACGCAACTGAACCTACGTCAGGTCCGTATGATGAAGTTATTCAGAATCTTCATGACAGAAGCGATGCAAGGTCTGTGATGTATAATTTCTACAGCTGCATTGATAACCATGATACAGATGGGGCATTAGCCTGCACCACACAAACAGATGATGCCCTGACTTACTCTATCCAATGCGCAGCTGATCCAGAAGCATTTTATGACACTGTCCCTGATGAAACTATCAAGCTCCTTCTCAAGGAAGTAATAATGCCGATGGAAGACGATTATGATTCCTACTATGAGATTGGTGATGTTGGGGCGGCAGATCAGATGGCAACCGCACATATCACAACAAATAACATTTCGTATTATGAAGCCTTTAAGGCAATTGCCTGGGCTATGAAAGACCTTACAGATTATGAACTTGAACAGTATGCAAATGAATTCGCAGATTCATATTCGGGAGGTCCGGAACCTACCTCTGATGATTTCACGCTGTTTGTGCTGAAAAAGCTGGCGCAAAAGGTAAGCCGCTCAACTGTCGTTCTTGGAAAATGCTTTGCTTATGATATTTATCTTGAAAAGATAAATGGTGAATGGTATGTTTCCGGATTCAGTGATAATACTGATTTCATAGACATGTATCTTGGCTGTTTCAGTGACCTTGCTCAGAATATGAATTATATTTCAAATCTGTTCACCAGTTGATTTGTAGATTCAAAGTAATCTTCTGATATATGTCATTACGCATTCTTGGGGTATCCTCCACTGATTTCCCACCCTGAACGCCTCAATTTCACCGCTCTGCACCAACCGCAGAGCGGTGTTTTCCATATATGCAGAAGTTACTGCAAATCCCTAAAAGTCAAAAGCACTCTTGATTTAACTAATTAGATTTGCTATAATTCCTTTCAAAGATGTAATATCGTCATTGTTTTTTATATTGTCCAGGTTATAGAATGGGCTAAGGATCCGATCATGATTTGAGTATAGATACAGCCTATCTGTATCTATTACAAGAATATTATCTGAATACATTCCGTCTTTTATTTTTTTGCCTTTTTCAAGCCAGAGTTCGTCGAGATCGCAGTAACTCGATAGTTGTGCAATTATATTGCGCTCGGCTGCAACTGAAAGTTTGACTTCAACAAGAAGATACTTCCCATGAAATTTAATTGCATTATCTACAAAAGTTCGAGCCTTGCCAACCTTTTTGCAAGTGCATTCCCGATAAAATGTTTTATTATCACCCAAGAATCTTAAAAAGCGGTTAACATAATATGTACGGAATTGCTCTTCAAGGAAGAAACTGCGTCTGTGCTTGTTTACAACGGCAAGCCAATTATCATCTGATATCTTGTAAAGAGGCAGAGGGTCTGCAACAGCGTTTTCAAAATAGGGTTCAACTATCATGTTTTTGTGCAATATGATTTTTTTGAGATACTCAAAATTGTCGCCAGATACACATGTTATGGAGCTCTGCCTTGAAACCATGATTTTAGTGTTGAATTCGGAAATGTCAATAGGATATTCAAGTAAGAAAATGGAGTCAATAGGTGCGTAGATGCTTGATTTCCAATGCTGTGTATCACCGTTAGAGTTTGGGTCATTTATGATTTTCCCTGATACTTTTCCTATTGCGAAAATCTTGCCTCCGTATGTATTGTGCAATTTATCTGCCCGAATCAGTGCATTCATCATTGTCCAGAAATAGTTTGATGAAAGACTTTCTCTTTTGTTAAGAAGTTCTTTCCTAAGCTTTCTTATTTTGGCGTTTGCAGTTTTGCTGTGCATAAAGAATACGATATCCCCTTTTTTACACCACTTTGGAGCAGTCCAACAGACTCCTCTGCTCTCGTAAGTAGAATCATTATATTTATCATAATCATCTATAAAGTCGGAATAGGAACAACCTAGTACTTTTTCAATATCAAATAAATGGACATACTTATACAACTCTTCTAAAGACGTCGGAAATGATATATTGGTTATAAATGACTGAACAAAATTCATGATATATTACCTTCAAAAATTGATTGTGTCACTTGTTATATCCACAAAGATATGATATGTCGATATGCATAATGAGCGCATGTGCAAGGCGTTTTATATGCTTTGCGTTTATTATATCAGTAATATCGTGAAATGTCAAATAGAGGTTTAATATAGATTGGGTTTGACTGAAATTGAAAAATCAAAGTTATAAATAGCTCATGTATCTTCGAATATACCTCTCCACGCTTCCTTTCAAAATTCTCCATTGATTCCCCACCCTGAACGCCTTAATCTCGCCGCTCTGCACCAACCGCAGAGCGGTGTTTTTTCCTATATGCAGCAGCTCCTGTAAATCCTTTAATGTAAGTATATCTTTAGTATTATTAAGCATTATAACACGCTCCTTTTCGGTTTATTTAATCCCATGTTCGCCCGAAAACCCTCCAATAACAGAGATATATTATTCTGCTGAAAGGAGGTGATCCGATGAAGGAATAAACGCACAGACGCTCGCTGCGATCATCGAAGCCGGAATCGTAGCAGTTTCCGGACTTATCGGGATAGTCAGCGAGCGGCGCAAGGACGAGAAGCGCAGTCAGCTTCAACAGAAAATCGACGACGCAGAACGTGAAATGAAACGCCTCGACAGCACGGATTTCCGGCTGAAGAAGTAGTTTATTACGATTTATTCTGCACCGATTTTCTGTGTAAAAATGAATCCCCGCAGTTGTGATGTAAATTCAAGGCTGCGGGGATTTTGTTTTACCTTAAAATCGCATAACAGAGCCACTTAGGAGGTGTACAAATGTTTGAAAATCAGCGCTACTTCACAAAAGGAATAACAGAAAATGTTCCATTGCTGACGCAGATAATTGTTAATTGACAAGGAAACAAGGGGACGCGAAATAAGGTGGAAGAAACCGAAAGAACCCGTCAATGACCGGGAGAAATGGCGTAATAGAGCCGTTTGTGAGTGTAAAGGAATGCAAGTGAATAGAAAAAGTGCCGAGAGTGGTTGTCAATCACTTTCGGCGCTTTTTTGCTGTTAAATGCACGAAACAAGGGAGCGGCTGGAAAAGTTTACGGGGCGTTTAAAGAGTTTAAAAGAAATGTTTAAACGGCGGTATAATACGGTTTAAAGCTATCAATGCAGTTTAAATGCATTTTAAACTATATGTATAATTAATACATATTGTGTAAATTGTAGCAACCAACTCAACCAACAAAACAAGCCCTATCAACCAACTTGTTGGCTGACACGAAAAAATGGCGCAGAAACATTTAATCCGCGCCGTTTTTTGTGCAATTTTTTATACTATTAAAAATATAATTGCCAATTCAAGATAATGGAGTGTAATCAAATAACACAGTATCTCTGGACTGCACCCTTTTAATACAGCCAATTGATGATTCAAGCATTCCTTCGTCATCAATCTTTCCATATGTAGACAATGTAATGTCGCAGCCTGCGAAAACAATGCCTGTCCCATCGCTAAAATCAATGGTAAACCAATTATACTCACTCCCTGAAACTTCGATTTCAATGAATGAGTTAAATTCCTGAGCGGACAGGCTCTTGGCGGAGTCCTTATCAATTGTGAGTTCGGCTCTGGTTCCTATAGATTTTGTTCCAGAATCGTTGAGAACAGTGAATATTTTGATTTTATCCGGATTGAGAATGTTATCATTTCCTCCGGCATGAGAAGTAATCAGAAATACCACCACAGCAGCAATAACCAAAAGCGCTGTCGGAACAATAACCAACAGCTTATTTGAATTTTTCTTTGGTGCTGACAAATTTATGGTTTTGCAATAGGGGTATTTACGCTGATCAGCTTCTATTTCGCAACCGCATCCCTTGCAACTGATATATTTAGTCTCATCGTATCCGTTCATAAAAAACCTCTTTTTTAAACAATGGGTTCTGCAATTCCTATTACTCTTCCAAGGCAAAACACACTTTCGTGCTTGCTGAGGTCTACTGGAGAATACTTGGAATTGTAGGAAGTTAGGAATCTTCCCCTGTATTCCTTAATGCAAACATCTCCGTCAATTAAGAAAATACCGACCTCTCCTTTGCGAACACACGGGCAGGATTCCACCAAAACGATATCACCGTCATGATATTCATCCTCCATGCTATCGCCGGATATAGGAATAGCAAAGTCAGCAGCTAGTGCTTCCGGAGTGCTGCGGACGGTTATTGTTTCAGCGCTTGCTTCGTCAAGGTATAATCCTGTTCCAGCACAAGCAGCACGGTTGTAGTATGTTTTGTCACAAGTACCGTTTAGGGGCAAGCATTTATCTATAACATCGTTCTGCTCAGTTTTATTCTCTTTTTTCTGTTCAGCAACCCGTTCGGCGGCAAGCTCTGCGAGAGTTTCTGCTTTGCTGAAGACTTTTCCTTTATCGTATTCATCTAGTTGTTTGAACAAAGAAATTAGTTCAATCTCTCGTTCTTCTAAGCAAGGCTTTACTACATCATTATCTTCGGAAAAAAGATAGCTTACCGGGACCTTGAAATATTCTGATATTTTCTGTAAAATTCCGTATTTCGGAATTGCCCCCCCTTTCCAAGCGGTTATCTTAGATGAGCTTAACCCTAATTTATCTGTAATGAAAGCTGTAGGAGTTGTGTTATTCTCCTTACATAGTTTATTCAGTTGGTCGTAAAACAAAAAAGCCACACTCCTTTTGTATAAAACGCCTAAATTCTAAAATTAGGAATTTTATCTATCGACAATTCTGATTTTTAGAATTATAATGTGTATATACCCCGACAGGGGTATGCAAGGGCATACTGCCCCGAATACATTTTACCACAACGTGGCTAAAAAATCAACAGTAAGGAGGTTTTAAAATGCTGTTTAGCAATATTTTAAAGCGTAAACGCGAAGAAAAAGGTCTTACGCAGGCGGAAGTTGCCGAGCGAATCGGAACGACACAGCAGAATATAGCAAGTTTTGAGAGCGGATACAAGGTGCCGTCGCTCAAAATAGTAGTCGCTGCCGCAGATTTCTTCCACTGCTCGGTAGACGAAATGATAGGGAGGGCTGTTTCATGAATAAACCCATTCGCATTTACGGCAGGCTCAGAAAGATCGGAGACGATTACTACGAAGCTGAGTACAAGGATTACCGTCCGGACGGCACAGTTTTCGGATATGGTTTCGAGGATTTTTCCGGCGAACGGCTCGAAGCTCAGACCAAGAAGTATGAGGTGCATGTTTACAACGGAAAGACAATGCACGGAGCTGTACGCGAAGGCTGGAGAATGACTGACATAGTCGGGAACGTGATGAGAGTATCCGTGAAAACAAACGGTCTGACTGCCGCAAGGATACTCCATAAGAATAAGGACGTTGCCAGAGTACAGCGCGTCCGGTGGTGAAAGGAGTGATACCATGAGCATGAACCAAATGACCGCAGCAGTTACCGCCGCTCTGGAGAAGCTTGGCTATCGCCGGATCCGCGAACTGCAGATCACCTGCCCCACCCAGAACAGGGCGAACGTTTACCTGAACGACGAGTATTTCGGAGTATTCGACTTCGAACGCAACACCTTTGTAGACTGAGGCGAGCAATATGGAAAGCAAATCAGATTTTTCTAATCTGCTCAAAGACTACCGAAAAAAGAATGGGCTTACACAAAAGGCATTTGCTTCGTTAGTCGGGCTGTCTTACGATACTATCATAGGCTATGAACACGGCAGGAGCAAGCCGTCACCTGTTGCACGGAAAAAAATTGCAGAGAAAACAGGTATTGAAATCGCGCTTATTCCTCAAGGAAAAAATGGTGCGAAAATAGACTATTCAGAACCTTTGACTGATGAAGAGCGCGAGTTCGCAGAAATCAACCATTCTGAAATATGGAAATTTCTCAGAATCAAGAGGTTATCGTTTGATGAATGGTATGATACTGTGGTTTTCGGATATCTCCGTGCAGTCAAAATTCGTTTTCTCAGACCAGACCTTAAAGAGGTGCCGTTTTCTTACATTGCATTTCGCAATATGGAATCAACGCTTTCCAACGAGAGACGGAAACAAACACGCCGTCCTAGGACTGTCAGTCTTTACAATAGCTGTTATTCCAACTCTGATAAGCATATGATAGACGAAATGTGCAGTCCTTACGACAATATAAACACAGATTTTTAAGAGTTTTGCAATCGATTGCAAAACAGAACAGGAGTACACCATGATAAGAAACAACGACATAATCCAGGGCTACACCGTCCTGATGGTAGCTAACGGAATGATTCTTGCTCATTCCAAGACCGCCCCTGACCCCTACGTTGTATGGCATACCGCCGAGAACGGCAACGATGTGTACGACGGCAAGTACCTGCCGAACAAGGAGGACGCCGAGTGGGATTTCTGCACTAAGGCTTTCCCGTGGTTTGAGGATAACGCCCCCATAAACATCATTGAGGACAACGCAGCAGAAAAGATTGACAGTTTCAACTGGTACCTTGATGGTGCAAAGGAACGCGTGGAATCCTGCAGAAGCGTTCTGGACGAGATACAGGAGGCAATGGGCAATGCCTCTGCTCTGGTTGAGGACATGGTCGCAGAACACGAAAAGCTGGTCGGAAAGAAAGCAGCTCCGCAGGAGGAAAGCGACGATTCCAAAATCGACTATATTTCTGATTTTGATTTTGAAGAAACTACTAAAATTTCATCAGCTATCTCTGAACATCTTTCAAAGCTCAAAGACGAGTCAAAGTCAGAAAAGGAACCGCTATTAACTCAGAATTTTAGCGGACGAGGACACAGAGTTGTCCACGTTAAAATCAAAAAAGTAACCAAGTAGATGAAAACAGCCGAAACGAGCAGCCCGGCAGCGGGTTGTTCGTCCGCAGGGAATGACCGCCCTGCGCTGATGATGGCAGGTCGGAGCATAAAAAATAGAGCCTCGGCAGAAACGACTACTCTTTGCACGGAATATCGTTTCTGTTTGACCCTAAGGCTCCGTCTAAAGTATATCAGAGCCTAGTGCTTTTGTCAAGTAAAATTCTTACAGAAAGGAGAAATTGCTTTGACCTATTTAACGACAGCCCAGACTGCTCAGTTAAAAGGGTGCAGTTTACAGTATGTTCAGAAATGCGTTAAAGACGGAAAAATCAGCGCTGAAGTTAAAGCAAACGCTGCGAACAACCGCACCGAATACATAATTCCCCTGACAGCACTGCCGCAGGATTTACAACTCAAATGGGAAAATCAGCAGCGCCGCTCGCTTGGATTAGAGCCGGTTAAAAAGGCGATTAAAGCCCCTTTAAAGGCTGAAAGTACACGCCTTACGCTGGACGACCTTACGGATAAGCAGCGCAGCGAACTGTACCTCTGGACAGGGATAATCAAGGACTGGCTGACTATCCGGGACAGCTACGAGCAGTACAGCAAGGGCGAGATAGACGAGATGTACGTTCAGGCGGCGCGGCTGAAATACCCCGACCTTGAAATAAGCACGGATATTCTTTACCGCAGACTCAAAGCCTACCGGAACTCGGACATTTCCGGGCTTATCGACAAGAGGGGCGGCAGCAACAAGGGAACCACCACCGTTCCGGAGTTCATGCTGAACGCGTTCAGCCGGTTCTACCTCGATCAGCAGTGCCTTCCGATAACGAGCTGCTACAAATTCACCCGGGACTGGGTGCAGGAGCATTACCCGGAAAGTCTGCCGGATATGCCGTCAGAGCGCACGTTTCGCCGCAGAGCCGAAGATATACCGTATGCGGTGCGAATGTACTTCCGCAACGGCGACAAGGCGTTCTCAGACAAGTGCCTGCCGTATGTCGAGCGACTTTACGACGACCTCCACGCAAACGATGTCTGGATAGCAGATAACCACACCTTTGATTTCTTCACCGCAGGAAAGGACGGCAAGGTTCGCCGACTGTACCTCACAGCGTTCCTTGACGCGAAATCCGGCGCTATGATGGGCTGGAATCTCACATACGCGCCCTCCGGCGACAGCACGCTGCTGGCGCTCCGGCATGGAATACTTAGGTGCGGAGTTCCGAAAGCGGTGTACTTCGACAACGGTTCCGAGTTCCTTGTATCGGATATCGGTGGACGCGGACACCGCCGCCGGAAAGACTGGAACAAGGATCCTCTGCCGCCGAACATCTTGCAGTTCCTCGGAATCGAAATGCACAACGCTATCGTCCGGAACGCAAAGGCGAAGCCCATCGAGCGCACGTTCTGCACATTCAAGAACCAGTTTTCGCGCTGCATTCCCACATTTTGCGGCGGCACGATTCTGGAACGCCCGGAAAGCCTGAAATACAAGCTGAAGCACGGAATTATTCCAGAGGAAGAACAGATACGTATAGCGCTGGATTCCTACATCGACGGCTGTTTCAACGCCGCTCCCTACGGCGGCAAAGAGCGCCGCTACAAGGGCATGAGGCGGTTTGAGGTCTGGAACAGCAGCATACAGGACACCGTATTCCGCACAGCGGACGAAGCTAACCTCTCAATGCTGCTCAAACGCGTCAGCAAGCCGCAGGCAGTCAACCGCAACGGCGTGTACATCAACTTCGCCGGAGAAAAGCTGTGGTACCGCGGCGCGGACACCGTTCTCCACATCGGTGAAAAGGTGTACGTCCGCTACGATCCGGCGGATATCCGCTCGGTTCGCGTGTACGACATGGCTACTGACAAGTACCTCTGGACTTGGAGTCTGGACGACGACCTCCTCGTTGACTACCTTACCAACCACCGTGAAGATATCGCCACCGCCGAGAAGCAGATCGCCGAGAGCAAGAAGCTCGTCCGGGAATACGGTCGCGGTATACTCGACAGTGTTGACGCCGACAAGCGTATCGACATCTTTGCCGCTATGGTCAAGAACTCCGTCGAGGGCAGCAAGGACATGGTATTCAAAAAGCCTGCGAAATTCGTCCCGGTATTCTCTGAGGAGAAGCTGGAGAAATCCCCGGCGCTTGGGGATATCAGCGAGATCTCCGTCAATATTGATATCCTGGATAAGTTAAACGCAGCGGCGGCGAGCCGCAGAAAGGACTGACATCATGGCAGAACAGAAAATCATCAGGAAGCTTACGCCGAAACAGCGCGAGGCTCTTGAAAAGATAACGGCAACCGCCGCGGAGCTTGGAATCTCCGAAGCGAAGCTCTGCGAGCGCATAGGAATAACCGGCTCGGCACTGTCGCAGATACGCAAGGGGTACTACGCCGGTAACTGGGACAATCAGTTTGAGAAGATATACGCCTATTTTGAGAATAAGGCAGCGGCTTCCGAGACCTACAGCGAGGTAGAATACGCGCCGACCTCGATTTCTACACTGGTTTACAAGACAGTGCGGAACACACAGCTCAAGGGCGGGTTCGCGTTCGTGACCGGGGACGCGGGAGTCGGCAAGACGAAGGCGCTCCACAAGTACATAGAGGATCACCCTCACGACAGCGTGATGATAACGATAAATCCCTGCACCAAGAGCACAAAGGCAGTGCTGAAACTGCTGGCTCTGAACCTGGGAGTTCCGGTCACACAGTCCCGGGACGACCTGTGGATGAGCATTGCGGCGAAGCTACACGACGGAATGGTCGTTGCAGTGGACGAAGCGCAGCTTCTGACCTACGGCAGTATCGAAACGCTGCGTTCGTTCGCGGATTTCTTTGCAGAGCGCCGCCAGACCCTCGGCGTTGTTCTGGTCGGGAATCAGGGGATACGGGAGAAAATCGAGGGCAAGTCCCGGGAGCAGTACCGTCAGGTCGCGAACCGCGCATGGCAGCGGCAGCAGATAAGCACCGGGGACGTTCAGCCCGAGGACATCAAAATGCTGTTCCCGGTGCTGGAGGGCAGGGAGCAGGAACTGACGCTCCTCTACAAGGTAGCCCAGACCGCCGAGGGAATACGCGGAGCAGTCCGGCTGTTCGGGAACGCCTTTGACTCCGGCGACTACGACTTTAACGGGATAGTCCGCATGGCGAAGATGATGCACCTTGACCTCAAGGGCGCGGAAAAGGCGGTGCGGTCATGAAGCACGGAAAGAATCCCACCCGCCGCCAGAAGCAGAGCATTGCTTCCATCAGGCTGAATCCGGAAAACTGGCTCGTCTGCAAGGACACCCCGGACGAGCTGGTGCTGGAACACAAGATAAGCGGTAACATCAAGCGGATAAGAAAGGAGCTGCTGAAATGAAAATAGAATACATGCTTGCGTTCCTCGGCGGCGTTGAGCTGATGGCGCTAGCTAATGCGCTTTCGCTGGGACTGCTGCCCTGCCGGCTTCTGGCGTTGATATTCCTGCTTGTTGCCTTCGCGGCAGCAGTAATTATCGGATACTCCGCTTGTTACAAGCACCTGCGGAAAGCCGTTGACCGCCGGTCGTACCATGAGGGCGTGTGCAAGGGCATACGGATCGGACGTGCGGAACGGCAGTCCGAGGTGCAGAGGTTTTTAGAGAATGAATAGCCCGTTCGATTCAGAAAGAGCCTGCGAATGGCTTTACAATGCAGATTTGCAGAGATTCAGCCTTTGAGTGTTATATGATAGAGGTTTTTTCAGCCACTGCTTACGCTCTGGCTGACCTTAATGCGGCTTCCGGTAACGGAAACGGTTGCAAGCCCGATAACGCAGAGCAAGGAAAAATATAAGGAGGATTTTTATGGACAAGGAAGCACAGAAAAAATTAGCGGACGATTTTGTAGAGTTGCTTCGCACGACGAACAGGGACGGTATCGAGGAGCTTATCCTCTATCTTCAGGAGGAGACAGACTTCTTTACTGCCCCGGCAAGCGCAAAATATCACGGGGCATTCGAGAGCGGACTGCTTATGCACAGCATAAATGTTTGCGCTGAACTCAATCTCGACCCGAACAGCAAGGTTTATCCGCCTGAAACCACCATCATCGTTGCGCTGCTGCACGACATCTGCAAGGCGAACTGCTACCGAACGGAAAAGCGGAACGTCAAGGAGAACGGCGCGTGGGTCGAGAAGCAGGTCTATGTTTTCGACGATGAGTTTCCGCTCGGTCACGGCGAAAAATCGCTGTACCTTGCAAGCAAGTTCATCAAGCTTTCGGACGAGGAAGCCGCGGCTATCCGCTGGCACATGGGAGCGTTCGACAACGCGTTCCGGGGCGGCGACCGGGGACTGAATGCTGCTTACGAGAAGTATCCTCTGGCGGTAATGCTTCATCTGGCGGATATGAGGGCTACTTACCTTGTGGAACGTGAACATTGATTTTACACGGTGCAGTTTTATTCTGCGCCGCCCTAATGCGGCTTCCGAACGGAAACGGTTGCAAGCCCGTGCGAACGCAGAGCAGGGATTACGCCGGATACACCCGGCAGAAAGGAGAGTGATTGCATGAAATTCAAGCTTTACGACTATGATAACGACCGTTCCACGGACATAGAGCTGACCCCATCGCAGTGGAAAGAACTTCAGGCGTTCCTGAAAGAGCTGAAGAACCCGCCCACGCACGACTACAAGGCGGTTCTCGACTGTTTCAACCGGATATGCTCGAAGCTTCCCCCGGCGACGCGGCTGACCGACAAGCGCAAGCGCGCTATCTTCAAGGCTCAGAAGGATGGCTACGATCTGGAACAGGTGTTCCGGACAGCCGCTCAGAGCGCATTCCTCTGCGGGCGGAACTCCCGCGGCTGGCGGGCAAGCTTCGACTGGATAATGCAGCCGGGCAACCTCGTAAAGGTCGCCGAGGGGCAGTATTCGGACAGCGTTCCAGCGCCGCCGATGTCAGGCAATCCGTTTGACGACTATGGATAAGGTGAACGGCGCGGCATTCGTGAAATCGCTGGCAGCGGCGCACATGCAGAGCAATCCCCCGCTGGAGGGCGACTACATCGACGAGGACGGTCTGCTCCGCTGCGGAAAGTGCGGCGGCTTTAAGCGCAGCCGCATTGAGGTCAGCGGCGAGGAGATAATCGTGCCGGTCTGGTGCGAATGCATGACCCGCGCCAAAGAGGAAGAAAAGAAACGCAGCGAAACGATCCTGGCGAACATGAGGGCGAATGAACTTCGCCGGCTGTCGCTTATGGACAACTCACTGTCGGCGGTGCGGTTCACTATTGCTGACAAGTCAGGCGAAAACGCCCGCAGCGTGGAGATATGTCGCAGATACGCCGCAAAATTCCAGCAGATGAAGCAGGACAACCGCGGTCTGCTGCTGTTCGGCGGCGTGGGTACCGGCAAGACCTACACGGCAGCGTGCATTGCGAACGAACTATTGGCGCAGGGAGTGTCGGTCGTTATGACCTCGCTTGTCAAGCTCATCGAAAACGGTATAAGCGACCTTTGCAGCCGCCTGTCGGCGATAGACCTGCTTATCCTCGACGACCTGGGCGCGGAGCGCTCCACGGATTACGCTCTGGAGCAGGTCTACAACATCGTGGACAGCCGCTACCGCGCAGGACTGCCGGTGATATATACAACGAATCTCACGCTGGAGGAGCTGAAAAATCCCGCAGACATGCGATACGCGCGGATATACGACCGCGTGCTTGAGAAGTGTTTTCCGGTGGAGTTCCGGGGCGTTTCCCGCCGGAAACACGGCGCGCGTCAGGGGTTCGACGATATGATGGCGCTTCTCGGCGTGGATGACACTACTTAAACATCATTTAAAGGAGGATAAAACAGCATGGAAATTAAATTTAAAAAGCTTACCAAGTCCCGCGGACTGACTATCCCGCGCGACATGGCGGCGCACCTCGACCTTGACACCGGAACTGCGGTCGACCTTACCGCCTCGGCTGACGGGAAACTCATCATCACAAAACATGTTGATACCTGCCGTTTCTGCGGCGGCGCGGAAAAGGTCAAGCAGTTCGGAGGTATATTCTGCTGTCCGCTGTGCGCCACAAAGCTTTATCAGGAGGTAACGGCAGATGAGTGATATCGTTGACAAGGTGCGGGAACTGAGCCGTATCAAGGCGGATATCGCAAAGCTCAACGACCGCCGGAAAGAGCTTGAAGCGTATTTTCTGGAGCGCGGCGGCGATGATGTAGTTGACACAAAGTTCAAATCCACCGTGTACGCCGATCCGGATTCTCAGGCGGCAGTCACCTACACCGAGGCGCAGGCGCTGACAATAGTTTACCCGCATTACCTTAAAGAAACGCTGGGGGCGATGTTTCCGGATATCTTTGAGGAATCCGTCAAGACCGAAATCAAGCCGAAGAACAAGGATATTGAGCGCATGCTCATAGGAATGTTCACCGGGAATTACACCAGGTCAACGCCGGAGGAGATAATCGCACAGCTCCCCTGTGGAGATAAGGCAAAGGCGGCGCTTGCAAAGAAACTCAAGGGAGCGAAGTTCGAAACCGACCGCGACAACCTTATGAAAATCGGCGGATTTTCGGAGCAGGACGCCGGAGATTACGCCTACCTGTACGCCGAGGCGGCGGTCTGGCAGACGTTCCGGGGCATTGCGGAGATGTCCGGCGCAGACGAAGCACGGCTGCTCCGCTGTATCAATCTCGGCGTTGCGGTGGACAGTTCCACCAAGATCGCGGTGACCTGATGGCTACCAAGGAACAGATCCGGCGGATATATGCCCTCGGCGCTGCCGCCGGACTGCTCGACCGGAGCGCCGGGAACGACGACAACCTCCATCTTTGGGTAAAGCAGTTTTCGCTTAAAGACCACATCTCGGAACTGACCGAGCAGCAGGCGGATTTCATCATCAGGCGGCTGGAGGAATACCGCTCGCAGGTCGCGCCGCTGCCGGAACTCATTACAGAGGAACAGCAGAATATGTGCTTCAAGCTGATGTACCGGATAGCCGAGATTTCTCCGTCGGACATCAAGCCTCGGGAACGGCTGAGGGGTGTAATATCCAAGGTGACCGGCAGAGAAATCCGCCCGGACAGGGATATTTTCAGCCGTGTAACCCGGGCAGAGGGTTCGGAGATAATTGAAATGCTCAAGCGGATACTCCGCTCAGAGCAGAATAAACTGAAAAGGAGTGATAAGCATGGGACTTGCAATGCTGGTAAAGAAGAGCCACCTTAACGCCGACCAGCAGGAGGTGGCTGACATCATCGGGCTGGAAAACTACCAGGCGCTGGTGGATACATTCGGCGGTTCACAGATCTGGATACCGAAAGCGCGGTCGCTGGTATCTTCTCCGGAAATCGCATCGTATATCCGGTCAAGGCGGCAGAACGGCGACACTCCGGAGCAGATAGCCCGGGAACTGGAGCTTCCGGTGTCGGAGGTAAGACGGCTTTCAAAGTGATTTATGGCTCATCGCAAACGCGGTGAGCCGTTTTTTTATGTCGTTTCGCTTTGTGATTTCGCTTTTTACAAAGATACATTTTTATAGTATAATATGCGTAGCAAAAATAACATTTTAAAGAGGTGATACCGTGGATTTCGACACAATCTATAATATGATACTTACCGTCGGCATGGGCGCGATAACGTTCTTCCTCAAGCGCAGTTTTGATAAGCTGGACAGCCGTGCGAGCCACTCCGATGTAGAGGAGCTTAAAAACAAGCTTGCCAGCCGCGCAAGCCGCTCCGATGTTGATGAACTCAAAGACAAGCTTGAAAGCGCCGACGAGAAGTACGCCAGCAAATCCGAGCTTAACGAGCTGAAAAAATCCATCGAGAAAATCGAGAACAACATAGATTTCCTCAAGGAGAATACCGTGCGGAATTCCGATTTTATCCGCACTATGACGCGGCTTGAAACAAAGATAGACGATCTCAAAAGGGAGTGATATAGATGGACATGGAAAGAGTACACCGCGAGAAATTCTGCGATAATAACGCCCGCGTGCTTCGGGCTATAAATACGCTGCGGACAAAATACGTCCGCATACGTGAGCTGGAATACGGTCTGGAGGTCGATGTGAGCGCTCCGGAGATAGCTGACTGCGTGAATTATCTGAACGAGGGCGGCTACATAAAGCTCCGTGACGTGGAGTTCCACAATGAAGTAGCCGACCTCGCCGACGCGGAACTGCACAGCCTTGAGGCTAAGCTTACCGCAAAGGGTATAGCATTCCTGAACGGCAAAATTTCCGATCCGTGCATAAGGCGGTGAGCCATGAAACGTAAGCACAGCAAGATAGACAAGCTGCCGTCTGACATCAAGGAAGCGGTCGAGCAGATGATCCTCGGAGATTACACCTACCGGGACGTCTGCAATTTCGTACGTGACACTGCGAACGTCACGCTGTCCGAGGCGGCTGTCTGCCGGTACGCGCAGGGGCTGAACGCCAGCGTTCAGGAGATTCGCCTTGCAAGCGAGAACATGCGCGCTCTGACCGAGGAAATGCAGAAGTTCCCGCAGCTCGACACCACCGAGGGAATCGCCCGGCTGATATCCCACAAGGTATTGCAGGCAGTCCAGCAGATGGACGAAATTGCCCTCAAGGAAGCCGACCCGCTCAAGCTCATCGAAAAGGCAACGGCGCTGATCAGGGCGGTAAGCCTGAAAAATTCCACGGATATCAAGACGGCGAACCTCAAAAATGTGGCGTTCGAAAGCTTTAAAGAGGATATTTTCGACGCTATGGCAAAGGAAAATCCGGAACTGTACCGCTCGCTGGTGCAGTTCATCAACAGCAAATCGCAGGAGGAATAATGTACGTTATATATTGTCAGTCCGGCAAGGAAATGACGGTCGTCCGGCAGCTTGCCGAAAAGAACATCACGGCGTATGCTCCACGCCGGCTGGTTCAGGAGCGCCACCGCCGCAGGTGGGTACAGCGCGAAGTGCTGCTGTTCAGCGGATATGTGTTCCTCGACGCGGAGCTGACCCCGGACATCTGGCAGGCGGTCAAGTTCTGCTATGGAACGCTGCGGATACTCAGCCGCTCGCAGCTCAGCCAGACCGAGGAGGAATATATCAGATTCCTCTGCAATGACGGTCACGCGCTGGGAATAAGCCGCGGCTATGTTTCCGGCGGCGCGCTGCATATCACGGACGGCTTCCTGAAACGCTTCCAGCATAAGATAATCCGATTTAACCGGCGCGGTAAACGCGCTGTGGCGGACGTTACGATCTACGGCAGGCACTACGAGGTTATCCTCGGCTGCGAGATAGAAAGTCAGCCTGCGGTTCCGTTGATAAGCTCCGGAACTGCGAAGAATATCTCCTGATATCTGCGGAACATGTTCCGAACGGACAGGGCGAAGCTATATCATCATGATTTCGGGCGGGTGTTTAAAGTGCCCGCCTGAAATCGTCTGTAAGCGCCGTGCACATTTCAGAGGATAGTTTCCCCGCCCTTGGGCAAATCGCGAATTTAAACGCAAATTAAGCGCATTTAAACGTATATGAAAGAGGTGACAGCATGAGCAGGAAGAAAAAGAGCATAGCAGCCCTCGGCGCTGCCATTGCCGAGCGCGAAAAAAATAGCACAGACCAGACCTCCGCAGTGCAGCAGCTTGTGGAGGCTTACTTGTCCACAAATAATGAGGCTAAGCGCGCTAAGAAGATAGCCGAGATAAAATCCCGCTGCGGCGGTCTGAACGAACTCCTGTCCCAGAATAGCGAGCTGCTGACCGCCGAGGTGGAGCAGGCGCTCCTGCGCGCGGCGACCGGCTACACTGTCACCGACCGCACTATTAAATATGTGAACGGCGTAAAGACCGTGGAAACAAAGGAACGCCACATTCCGCCGTCCCAGCCAGCTATTGAATTCTACCTTATTAATAAAAAGGGCGAGGATTACAGCCGAAACGGCGGCGGTTCGGGCAATGCTGACGGCGCGCTGGCGGATATTCTGGAGGCTTTAAAAAATGGGTAAAGTCACATTCACGAAAAAGCAGAACGACCTCATGCGGCTGTTCAAGCGGAACAAGCTTCCCCGCCTGACTGTTCTGCAGGGTTCGGTGCGTTCCGGCAAGACATGGATATCGCTGATTCTCTGGGCGCTGTGGGTGGCTACCCGCCCGCGGGATTATCTGTACATGATGACAGCAAAATCGCTTCAGACCCTGAAGCGCAACTGCCTGCTGCCACTTCAGGAGCTTATCGGCGAAAGAAATTTTACATTCTCGCTCTCCGCAAAGGAGGGCGTTCTTTTTGGACGGAAGATAATGCTGGAGGGCGCGAACGACGCGCGTTCCGAGAATAAGATCCGAGGAATCACGCTGGGCGGCGCTTACTGCGACGAGCTTACGCTGTTCCCGGAGGATTTCTTCGTCATGCTGCTGTCACGTTTGTCTGCGCCCGGCGCAAAGCTGTTCGCGACCACAAACCCGGACACTCCGACCCACTGGTTAAAGAAAAAATATCTCGACAACAAGGGGCTGGTGGACGACCTGCTGAACATCTTTTTCAGCATTGACGATAATACAACACTCCCCGCCGACTACGTTTCCGCGCTGAAAAAGGAGTACACCGGCGTGTTCTACGACCGGTTTATTCTCGGCAAGTGGGTAGTGGCAGCGGGCGCTATTTACCGGGTGTTTTCGGATAATATCCCCGCGTTCGCAGCGCCGGAGCCGCTCCCACGGCTGGACATGATAAACGTCGGCGTGGACTGGGGCGGCAACGGCTCGGCTCATGCTATGGTCGCGACCGGAATGACCTACAATTACGAAAAGCTCGTCGCCCTGCGGAGCGAGCGCGTCCCCGCTACTGGACTTACTCCGCAGCAGATCTACAAGCGTATCTATGAGTTCTGCGAGGGCGTTCAGCGGGATTTCGGCAGGATTGAGGACATCTACGCCGACAGCGCCGAGCAGACGCTCATTTCCGGTTTGCGGGAATACATAAAGCCGCTCGACCTGACTGTGAAGAACTCCATGAAACGCCCGATAATCGACCGAATCCGCGCAACGACCATGCTCATGGGCGGCGAACGGTTTCTCATGACTTCGGATTGCGAAACGCTGCGGGACGCGTTCCAGGGCGCGGTGTACGACGACAAGGTTGTCGGCGAGGATATCCGGCTGGATAACGGCACCTCGGATATTGATACGCTGGACGCGTTCGAATACAGTTTTGAAAGATACATTCCGCGGCTTATAAGGAGAGATTAATGAACGTTTTAAACGCGCTTAAAGGCTTATTTAAAGGGAAAGGAGGAACGGACGTGGACGACTTTAATATTACAGACTCGGCGGTAAGCTCGACCATGCGCTCCGCGACTTCCCTCTGGTGGGACGCGTTTCAGGGACAGCTTCCGTTTGCGCAGACCCACAAGAATTTCAAGCCGCTGCCGGTGGCTTATACTTCTACCGCGTATCTGGCGCAGCTCGTCACTGGGGAAATCAAGTTCGAAATCGCGGACGATGAGCTAAACAGGCACGTCCAGAAGAATCTCCTGCCGAACCTCGACAGGATAGTTCAGCAGACCCTTGTCGGCGGCTACACGGTGATTAAACCGTATTTCGTGCAGTCCGGCGAAATGTTCTTCGATTCCGGCACCAGCCGTGACTTCCTGCCTATGGCTCTGGACGAGAACGGGCACATCACCGAGGGCGTATTTTTCGAGCGTATCCGGTACCACGGAAAAATCTACGAGCGCCGGGAACATCACATATTCCAGAACGGCGTGCATACCGTCCGGAACACGGCGTACATCTACGGCACAAAGCACGCCGTGGAACTTGCGACCGTGCCGAAGTGGGCGGTTCTGCTTCCGGAAGGACGGATTCTCTCAGATATTCCGATGATAGCGACATTCCGCACGCCCTACGCGAACAACATCGACCTCGACAGCGAACTGCCGATAAGCATTTTCGCAAATTCCCTCGGCACGCTGCACGAGATAGACGAGGCGCATTCCGAGTATTGCGCAGAATTTAAGAAGATGTCCGCAAAGGTGTTCGCCGACCGCACCGTTTTAAAGGAAAACAGCGGTATTCCCGATGATTACTTTGTCGGCATAAGCGGCGACGGTACTTCCACGATGGAGCAGCAGATAATGGCTTACGCTCCGCAGATTCGCGAAACGGAGCACAGCGCCAAGATAAACAAGGAACTGCGGTTCTACGAAACGCAGATAGGTGTAAGCTCCGGAACGTTCTCGTTCGATACGCAGAAAGGACTTGTGACTGCAACGCAGGTTCTTTCCGAGGACAGAACGACCTACAACACGGTCTGCCAGATACAGCGACAGCTCCGCCCGGTGCTCCAGTCGCTCAGTCAGATCATCGTCACGCTTGCGCGATTCTATGGCGTAGAGTGCGAGGACGGCGAGTGCGCGATAGAGTTCGGCGATTCCGTATTTGAGGACACCGGAACAGAGTTCAACCGCCGCTTCCAGATGGTTCAGGCGGGACTGCTCAAACCGGAGCTCTTTGTTTCTTGGTATTACGGCGTCCCAGTTGAACGGGCGCTGGAAATGATATCGCCCATGACCGAACTGTTCGGAGGTGAGTAAATGCTCACTCCGGAACAGCTTCAGAATCTTCCGCAGGAGCTGACAGACCTCTACGACCAGCTCTCCGAATTTATTCTCCGGGACATAGCCCGGCGCATCGCAAAGGGCGCGCAGATAACCGACACGGCGGAATATCAGCTTTACCGAGCGCGGAGCCTTGGGCTTTCCACGGACGAAATAGCCGCGAAAATCGCCGAGATAAACGGCAGTTCCGCTGCGGAGATCAACCGGCTTATCCGTGAGGCTGCGGCACAGTCCGACGAGTTCGACCGGAAAATGCTTGGAGCCGACAAGGGCGCGGCGATTCCTCTTGAAGAAAATACTCAACTGCAGAAGTTGATCTCCGCGCAGATAGCGGAGACCGCCGGAAAGTGCGAGAACCTCACAAACACGATGGGTTTCGCCGACCACGATTTTCTTGGGCGCGTGTATTATCTGTCTATGACGGACATGTACCGCCGGGAAATGGACGCGGCTCATATGAAGGTCGTGACCGGCGTGACGGATTACATGACCGCGATCCGGCAGGCTTGCAATAAGCTGGCGGCAAGCGGCGTGCGCACCATTGACTACGAAAGCGGGCGCTCTGACCGTATCGAAGTCGCGGCGCGAAGGACGCTCCTTACAAGCGTGGCGCATGTCACGCACCGTATCTCCGAACAGAACGGCGAGGAGCTAGGCGCGGACGGCTGGGAGATGTCGGCGCACTCTGGTTCGCGACCGTCCCATGCGGTGTATCAGGGGCGGCAGTACACGCAGGAGCAGTATGAGCGTATCATAAAGCCGCTCATAAGCGAGCCGAATTGCCGCCATGATGTGTTCCCGATAATCCTCGGGGTATCCGAGCCGGTTTACACAGAGGAGGAACTCCAGAATATAGACCAGCCGCCGTTTACCTATGAGGGGCGGACTTACACAGCCTACGAAGCTTCCCAGCAGATGAGGAAGATGGAGCGTGCCATGCGAAAGCAGAAAGACCGCTGCATTGTCGCCGACGCTGCCGGGGACGAGGAAGCATTTGCAACAGCCAGTATTCGCCTTAATCGCCAGAAATACATCTATGAGGACTTTTGCAAGGCGGCTGATTCGTATACAGAATACGAACGTACTTATGTAACCGGCTTCAATCGCAGCATTGCCGCAAGGTCTGGTGTGGCTGCTATCAAAAAGGAATACAAGCTTATCGCAAGCACTTTGGATAAATCTGCTGTTCCAAGTATTGACGATTTCAAGAAAATGCTGTATAATAATAGTGACGAATACAAACAGCTTCGCCACCAGTTCAATGAAAAGGTCATAAACAGCGATTATGATGATATCAAGCATTTGAACGGCAGTCTTAGCGATAAGGTAACTAGACAGTGGTATGTTCTTTATGATAAAAAGATACCAGATATGATTGACCGAAATCAGTCCATTGAGGATCAGGCAAGGCAGGCACACGCCTTGAGAAATCAGTTCAGAACCAATGCCCGTGACCTGATGTTGAACCAAGACGAAAGAAAGTGGCTGGATAAATCACACCCTAATCTGACATTCGAAGAACAGGTAGACAAAAAAATGTCTGATAAGGGCATGACCCGAGACGAAGCTATTCAGGATATCCTGAAAACAGCGTCAAAGTCCAACAAAAAGGTGAACGAAAAATTCAAGCTGTAAGGAGGGCGTTTATGTATAATTACACTATATGCTATAATTTCAGCACCGAATATTTCAACCGGGCTTGTAAGGCTCTTGAAAGCCGGATTCCTAATATAAAAAAAGGACGTGCTTCACACGATGTTGATGATTCTCGAACGCAGGAGTATGTCGCAGACGATAACCACATCACCGTGTATAATGATTATCCGACTGATGTTGTGTGCATAAAATCAGAAAAAGACATTGAGAAATATCTTACTCAGAACTAATTACCGCACTCCCAGCAATGGGGGTGCAATTTTATACCCATTTTACGAAAGGAGTTCCCATGATCCAGAACAACCGATACTGCAAAGCGAAGCAGGCGGCGGTGATCGCGGACGCAACGCGAAAGCGCCAGCGCTGCAACCAGCGTGACCCGCCCCGATACGTCAGCAGCTGCACATACCACATAGTCATGCTACCCTTATTGAGGGTACATTTTTTTACCTGTTTTTAAGGAGGATTTTTATGGATAAGTTAAAGGTACTTCTCCAGAAGCTCGGAATTGAGCTTACCGCAGACCAGACCAAGCAGATCACCGAGGTCATTGAAAAGGAATTCGTCCCCGCTGCCGATGTCGCAGCCAATAAGACAAAGCTTGATGAGCTTACCAAGCAGCTTGCCGCCCGCGACAAGGATCTCGCAAAGCTCAAGGCGGATAACAAGTCCGAGGAGCTTCAGAAGCAGCTCGACGAGTTGAACGCAAAGTACAAGCAGGACACCGACGACCTCAACGCTAAGCTGTCCGCGCAGCAGGCGGATTTCGCCGCAGAGAAGCTGTTCGGCGGCTACAAGTTCGCAAGTGACCGCGTCCGCAAGTCCGTTCTGGACGAATTCAAGGGCAAGGGCTTCAAGCTGGAGAACGGCGAGTTCGTCGGCGGCAAGGAGTACCTTGAGGGGCTGAAGCAGTCTGAGCCGTCTGTGTTCGCAGCGGAACAGAAGCCCGGGCTGTTCATGGGCAGTACGCAGAGCAACGTCAGCGCCAGCGCAAACAACCTTGAGGAACAGATTTTCGCCGGAATCGGCGTAAAGAAGTAAAGGAGGACACCATAATGGCAATCAATACGATAGAAGCGGCAAAGATATTCCAGACCGCACTCGACCTGCAGATGATGCAGGGAGCAACTTCCGGCTGGATGGAGGACAACGCCGGACAGACCAAGTATTCCGGCGGTAATGAAGTCAAGATCCCGAAGATGTCGCTCAGCGGTCTTGGCAAGTACAACCGCGACAGCGGCTACGTTCAGGGCGCTATCACCTATTCATACGAGACCAGAACCCTGACCCAGGACAGAGGCAGAAAGTTCCTGCTCGACAAGATGGACGTTGACGAGACAAACTTCGTTGCAAGCGCTTCCGCTGTAATGAGCGAGTTCCAGCGCACAAAGGTAATTCCGGAAGTGGACGCTTACCGCTACAGCAGGATCTACGCTCTGGCAAAGGATAACTACGGCAGGACTTACACCCCGGCGGCAAGCACCATCCTGTCCACGCTTTCCGCTGATATAACAGCGGCGCAGGACGCCACCGGAGCTGACGACCTTGTGATCATCATGCCTATCACTGTTTCGGATATGCTGAACAACAGCGAAAAGATAACCAAGTACATTAACGCCGGAGATTTCAAGCAGGGCAGCCTTGACCTCAAGGTGAGGTACTTCAACGGCATTCCTATCATTCCGGTTCCCTCTGCGAGAATGAAAACCGCCTACACCTTCAACGACGGCACGACCGGCGGTCAGGAAGCCGGCGGTTTCACTCCTGCCGCAAAGGCGACCCAGATAAACTGGATAATCTGCCCGAAGTCCGCGCCGATAGCCGTTTCCAAGACGGATAATTTTAAGATCATCGACCCGGACGCTAACCAGTCCGCTGACGCATGGCTCATTGCATACCGCAAGTTCCACGACCTCTGGATAAAGGACAACATGCTGCCCTCTATCCGCGTGTGCGCGGTAGCTAAAACATGAGTTACGCTGACTACGCCTACTACACCGACAGCTACGGCGGCAAGGCGGTAAGTCAGGAGGATTTCCTCCGGCTTGCCGCCAAAGCCTCCGCGTATCTCGATAACCTGACGTTCGGGCGCGCCGCCGGGAACGCCGACGATGAACGGCTGAAAATGTGCTGCTGCGAGCTTTGCGACAGCCTGCTGCTTACAGATGGCAACGGTGGCATGGTGAAGCAGTCCGAAAGCGTGGGGAGCTGGAGTTACACACTGGCGAGCAGTTCCGAGGGAACATCTGAATCCGTCATGGTTCGCGCGATTTGCCGCGCGTGGCTACCTGCGGAGTGGCTTTACAGAGGGGTGGCGCGGGAATGAGGTTTACAGAAACCATCACGGTCTACAACAAGATCCCGCAGCAGGGGCGCGAATCGGAGAAGCTCCGCCGCACGGTAGTTCACGGAGCATTCTGGGACTACACGACCGGAGCCGCGTTCGGCAAATCAGGAAAGGACGACAGCGACAGCATTATGGTCATGATTCCGGATATGCCTGCTCTTGTGCCGGCAGCGGAATGGTTCCGGAGCGGCTGCCCCGAAGATAAGTTCACGCTTTCCCCCGGCGACATAATCGCCCGGGGCGAATGTGGAAATATCTCAAGCGCAGCGGAACTTGAACGGCAGCACACCGAAAAATTGATAATCACAGCGGTTCGTGACTGCCGGTTCGGTTCTCCTAGCCTTCGGCACTGGGAGGTATCTGGTGTGTAAAAGGAAGAATAACGGCGTCATTTTTGTGGTTTCCGTCAGGAAATCGGTGACGGCTGTCACCGAAACCAAAATGATGCAGTTTGGCTACAACAGTCAGCAGCTCCGCTGCTGCTCTGTTGTCCAAACCGGGGAAGTAGGTGATTCGATGAAAATTACTACCGAACGAGGGGTATTGTTCACTACCGCCAGTGGCAAGTCTATTCTTCGCTGGAATGGTGGTAAGCCACCCACCGAGGAGGGTTTTAACCAACTCCAGATTTTCATTGACAACACAGTTGTCCGGCATATGGATCCATACGTCACTATGCGTACCGGAATGCTGAAGAAATCCGTTATCCTCGGTTCCCGAATGGGCAGCGGCGAGCTGGTGTTTATCGCGCCGTATGCTCATAAGCAGTACTACCGCAACGGAAAGCTCAAGGGAAAGCGCGGTTCGCGGTGGTTCCACCGTATGTGGGCGGCGCTTAAGGACACCATCGTCCGTGAAGTCAAAAATTACGCAAGGAGGCTGATGCCGTGAAATCAGTTATGGACAGCGTTTGCGAATACCTTTCCGGGTGTCCGCTGCTCGACCCGAAACTTCCGGTCTACCTTGATTATGTGGACGATAACGACTGCTACTGTGTGGCTACGGTTCCGAATGCACCTTATCGCAAGGACATTCTCGGCAACCGTATCTACACGGTGACATTCCAGTTCGCATATCGCACGGCTATCGGCAGCGATGTGGAACGCGGAAAGAATGTTGAATTTCTGGAGCAGTTCTGCAGGTGGATAGATGAGCAGAATGACCGGCGCAGCTTCCCCGCTCTGGCGGAGAATCAGACCGGGCAGAGCCTCAAGGTAATAGAGACCGGCTGTCTTGACGAGACCGCCGAGGACAGGGTAACGGGCGTTTATTTAACGCAGCTACAGTTTATATATAAGGAGAGATGTTAACATGGCAATCACAGGAACAGGCGCTGTAGAGCGCGAATACAGCGTACTGCTGATACAGATCAACGGGATATGGTATCCCATCGGCGAGGACAACGAGAGCATGGAGCGTACCCGCAACAACACGGTCACACAGACCAAGAACGTTCTCGGCAAGACCAAGACAAAGGTCACAAAGGGCAATCAGGTGACATCAGTTTCACCGTTCCTCGTTGCAAGGGACTCCGCGCTCGGCAAGGAACTGTATGAGATAGACCGCCTGAACAAGCAGCTTGACGAGGTCAAGTACCGCTTTATGGAGGTCTCTATTTTCGACAGCAAGGGCGATGAGAAGTTTGCAGCGTGGACTCAGGAGGCGAAAATCGACCTCAAGAGCTGGGGCGGTTCCGCAGCGGACGGTCTGACTGCTCCGTTCGATATCGTCTGGGAGGGTGACCGCACATACGGTATATATGACCGCGCGGCGAACACATTCACCAGTGACGGCGGTATCGAGGAGCTGACGGTCGTTTCTACCGCAGGCGGCTCTGCAACCAGTACGGTGCTGCTGGTGTCCCCGCAGCTCAGTACCGGTAATCACTATGTGTACAAGGGCGGAGCGTCCGCTCAGACCGTCACTGAGGGGCAGGACGTTACAAGCTGGTCTGCGCTTTCCCCCGGTACCGCTATCACCCTGACCGGGTCACCGGCGACCATCACGGTAGTCGAGGCTGACGCGGCGGGTAAGGCTGTTAAGGCTGGAAGCGTTACGGCAGTGTACGGGTCGTAAAGTGACATTTTGAACTTGACATATTTCTTCAAATATGATAAAATGATTACATCACTTTATCATATTTGGAGGGTATGTTTATGAAAAAAATAGTATATATGCTCGCTCTGGCAGCCGTGCTTTCATGTGCTGGATGTTCGAATAACGCGGAAAGCAATGCTGCTGAAGTTCAGGGGACATCATCGCAAACCAGCTCACAGCCTGTTGTTACATCTCAGCCAGAGGAAAGCAGTATTGAAGTCGTGGCTGGTGATTTTGTATTTAAAGTCCCGGAAAGCGCAGAATTGTCTGATAATTCCGAAGATGGGGTAATTCAGTTAAGTTATTTAATCCAGTCTGAAGGCTGTGAGTATTCCTTATCTATACTCTCCACAAGCAAAGAAAATGGGCAAAAACTTCATAACGATTTTGTAAATTATTTAAATAACTATGCTGAGGAGATGGTTGAACTCGCAAAGGCTATTGGAGCGACTGGTGATGTAGAATTTCCTGACCATAGTATGGAAAAGGAGAATGTTGACAATATCGGTGGTGAAACAGTATCGCTTGGAACGAAGTGGGAATTCAAATCAGAATCATACTGTTTCATAGCGCTTTCGTGCTTTGTCAACGATAAATATTACACTCTGGAATACCACGCTGAAAGCCAGTCATATGACCCTGCAATCTGGGATGATTTCCTAAACAACATAAGACCGTTATAATACTGAGCCGCCCTTCGGGGCGGTTTTTTTGGAGAAAAAACATGAACACAATGAAATACACAGTAACTCCCGAATCCCCGGTTGATATCGAAATATCCGCCAACGGCGAAACACATCATATCAGCTTTTACCCGACAGACCTTGCTGTTCGCGAAAGGTTCTATCAGACTTATGAGAACCTAAAGAACTACAAGCCCAAAGAATTCAAGGTTGTAGTCGATAAGAACGGCGTTTCGAACGCTGAGCTGGAGAACGCAAAGGAGCTGCGCCGCTTTACCGAGTTCCTCAGCGAGCAAGTAGATGGAATCTACGGCGAAGGAACAGCGAAGATCCTCACAGGCGGGCGCTGCGAGCCTGCGGAGCTTATCCGTTTCATCTGCGAAACTGCAAAGCACTTCACCCAGACCTCCGACCAGCTTATCAGACAGTACACCGAAGCAATCCGGGGCGGTGTGATGAAGTGAATTACCTGCTTGAACAAATGCCACAGTCAGTCCTGATTGACGGCGAAGCGGTACCTATAAATACAGATTTCCGGGTATGCCTGCGTATTATTCAGGCGCTTGAGGACGATTGGCTCATGGAACACGAAAAGCTTACCGTGCTGATCACGCTCCTCTATCCGGATCCACCGAAAAATACAGCCCTTGCAATTGAGCAGGGGCTGAAATTTTTAAATCTCGGCGAACCTGTTGACGGCAGCAAGGCTCGTCAGCAGATAGTTTATAATCTTAATAAGGATTCAGCGTACATTTACACGGCGTTTAAAAGCACTTTCAACATAGATTTAAACACCGTTGAAAACCTACATTACTGGAAATTCCGCAGTCTTTTTGCCGACCTCGGCAGGGACTGCTTTTTTAATACACTCATAAGTCTGCGTTCACGGCAGCACTCCGGGAAACTTACAGACAGTGAAAAGGAGTTTGTCCGGAAGAACCCGGAGCTGATATCCCTGTCGGAGCATAAGCACAGCAGCGCCGTGCAGGACTTTATCTCGAAGATAGGAAGGAGAGGATAGCATGTCACAGGCTGACGGATATGTCCGTATCGTCACGCAGAACGATGTTTCTGAAGCGCAGCGCTCCACGGAGCAGCTCGGAGATACGATTCAGGAAGCGCTGGATACAACTCCTGCAGACAACATGACCAATGCCATGGGAAGTCTTGAGGACGGCATTTCCGACACAGGAGATGCGGCGCTCAAGACAGGCGACATAATCAAGGCTAATCTGGTCTCGGAAGCTGTTACGCAGGGAATACAGAAGCTAGGTTCGGCGTTAAAGGCTGCTGCCAGCAATGCAGTTTCAATGGCTATGAGCAATGAAACTGCATTTGCAAAAGCAAGTACATTACTGAGCGGGGACGATTTAACTAAATACTTTGAGGGACTTATAGAAATGTCCAATCGCACCGGAGTTGCCTTTACAGATCTTGCAGAATCAATGTATTCTGCTTTATCAGCAGGCGTTCCGCAGGACAACGTCCTTGAATTCGTTGAAAATACCGTAAATCTTTCAAAAGGCGGATTCACCCAGACTGCCACTGCAATAGATATCGTCACAACTGCATTGAACGCTTATCAGATGGAGATGTCAGAAGCTACTCATGTTCAGGATGTTCTCATCACGACGCAAAATCTCGGTAAAACCACCGTCGATGAACTTGCTTCAAATATGGGTAAGCTGATCCCGACTGCAAACAGCGTTAACGTTGCGTTCGACCAGCTCGGTGCCATGTACGCAACGGTTACGGCAAACGGCGTTGCCACTGCTGAAACCACGACTTACCTCAATGCCATGATAAATGAGCTTGGAGCTTCCGGATCGACCGCCGAAAAAGCAATGCAGGCTGCTACTGCCGGAACCGATATGGCTGGCAAAAAATTCTCCGAGATCTCGGCGATGGGATATGACGTTACAGACGTTCTCAAGCTGATGGATGAATATGCACAGTCTACCGGAAAATCTCTGTCGGATATGTTCTCTTCGTCTGAAGGAGCTAAGGCGGCTTCTATCCTGCTGTCGAATATGGAGGGTTTCAAGAGCAATATCACTTCCATGATTGATTCCGCCGGTGCTGCTTCTGCCGCTGCGGAGACCATGATGGACACTACTGCTGAGAAAATTCAGGTTGCAAAGAATCAGATAGATAATCTGACCAGCTCCATTGCTGAACAACTTCTTCCCGTAATTGGCGAAACTGCTCAGGAGATATCAGACGTTGCTGATTCCAGTAAAATAGACGAAACTGCAAAAGTTGTCGGGAATTTTATTTCTGGAACGCTGACGCTGCTGCTCAAAAACATCAACCTTATTGCCTCGGCAGTCACCGGTGTTACCGCTGCCGTCATCGCTTTCAAGACCGCGAATGTGCTGACAAAAGTGATTGCAAGCTGGCAGACCGCTGCTTTGCAGGTCACTATGCTCGGAAACGCTCAGGGAGCGGCTGCAATCAAGAGCGCTGCGCTGAAAGGCGAGCTTACAGCGCAGGAGATAGTCTACGCCGTACTTAGTGGCAAACTTGATGTTGCCACAGCAAAGCAGATTGCCCTCAATACAGCTATGAATATGAACCCCGCAGGTATTATTGCCGTTGCGGTAGGGTTGCTTGCAACTGCCCTCACAGGTTTCGCAATCAGCGCCGGAACAGCGGAATCCGCAGCCAAAGAGCTGAATGACGCTATTGACCAGATGCATGATTCTGTTGAAAGCTCTATCGCCGACAACGAAGCCGAAATGTCAGTGCTGAAGGATAAGGTCAAGAGATACGACGAACTCCGCACTGCCGTAAGTCTGACTTCCGACGAGCAGAAGGAACTCTCAACTCTGGCACAGGAGCTTCAGAGCGTTCTCGGCGATGAGGTTACGGTCGTAGACCAGCTCACAGGAAAGTACAATGATCTGACAGACGCGGTCGATACCTATGTTCAGAAAAAAACTGCTTCCGTGAAGCTGTCAGCATATGAGCAAGAGGCAACTGAAGCATATAATATTAAGCGTAATGCGGAGAATAAGCTAAAAGAACTTAATGAAAAATACGGCGGACTAAACTCCGATGACTACTTCGCCAAAATCAAAGCGACAGCTACTGTATTTTCTGATTACGGGAACACTTTGGCGGCAGGACAACAGTTTGAGGCGGACGTTAAAGCTGCACAAAAAGCCATAGAAGAAGCCGATAAAACAATATCGGAATGGCAGAGCCTTGCGTCAGAATCCTACAAGGACGGCATTACTGCTTCCGGGACAAAAACCCCTGCCTCCACCAGCAGCAAGCAGACTGAACCCGCTAACAGCCTCCCCGATTACTGGAAACAGAAAAGCGAGGATTTCAAGTACTGGAAGGAATCCTACAAATACGATTACGATATGGGGCGCATATCCGCCGAGGAGTATTACACTACCCTTGCATCGCTCCGCGATGAGTTCCTTGAGAACGAATCGGACGAATGGCGCTCGGTCAACGTCGAAATAAAGAAGTACTACGACAGCTTATCCGAGGAGCAAAAAAAGGCATACGAAAAGCGCCTTGAGGAGCAGAAAAAAGCAGATGAGGAAGCCAAAAAAGCCGCGGAACAGGCAGCCGCCGAAGCCATTGCCGCCCGGAAAGCGGCATACTCCGAAGAAAAATCCCAGCTTGAATTTAAGCTGAAAACCAACCATATCACGGAGAAAAAATACTATTCCGAACTTGCTAAGCTCCGGGACAAGTACCTCGACAAAAACTCCGCCGAATGGCGCAGCGCGTTCCTTGAGACCTACGAATACAATCAGAAGATGATCCAGGCGAACAAAGACGCTCTGGAGCAGCTCCTGAACGACGCCAGCGACACCACGCTGTCCGCTCTGGAGAAGATAGTTTCCGCGCGGGACAGCCTGACGGCTAAGCTTACAGACTTCAACAAGACGTTCGAAAAGGTCACCGAGACCATTCCGGAAACGGTGGCGGTCAAGGGTGATTTCACCATCACGACCGCCGAGCATGATGTCGAGACCTACAAAATGGGCGCTGACAGCATTGAGGATAACATCAAGGTTCTTGAGGAATACGGCGCAATGCTGGACGCTCTCAAGGCGCGCGGCGCTGATGAAAGCACGCTCAGCTCCATACTGAACATGGATATTGAGGAAGGCATGGAGTTCGGGTCTAAGCTGCTCAATATGTCGGATCAGGCATGGAACAGCTATTTCGACAGCCTTGAGCGGCTCCACAAGACAGCCGCAGAAATATCCGCGAAATACTATCAGAACGAGGTCAACAGCCTCAAGGAGAACTTTGTGGACAAGCTCCGCAGCGCGTTTGACGGCATGACCAGCGACATGTATCAGGTCGGATTCGACACCGCAAAAGCGTTCGTCGAGGGCTGGAACAAGCAGCTCGGAACCGAGGATCTAACCCTCGGAGATATCGCTGCCGCGGTGAGCGGCGGAACGCTGTCCACTGCTCCTGTCGCCGCCCAGAGCATGAGCGCAGCCGGAACCGTACTGAGCGGCGCGACAAAGCTGATGTCCCAGATCGTAAACGTCCCGGTTTATATCGGTACGCAGAAGCTTGCGGACGTCATGGTAGATGTCACGAATGGCAAGATAATTCAAACCGGCAAAAATGTGCTTATGACTTGAGAGGTGATATTATATGATGTGGTGGAACGGAGAACCGCTGCCGATACCGTCCCCGGGGATATCCTTTGAGGAGCGTATCGTTGAGGGAACCAACAGTGGGCAGACCCTCGGCGGTTCCTACTCCAAGAAGATAATTGCCCGGAAAGAGGACGTCCGTGTAACGTGGGAGGGGCTGACCGCCGAGGAAAGCGCCGCAATCGGCAAAATCGACGCCAGCACTTACGGAAAGCTGACGTACTACAGCCCGTCGAAAGGCAAATTTCTGACGAAAACAATGCATGTCGAAATCCATACGCAGGACATCAACGAAGCGGATATCCAGCTTGGGAAGTTCCAGGGAGATATCAGCGTAACTGTGCAGTTCCGCGAAAAGTAAGGAGGCTTAAAGGTGTTTTTAATTACCTTTTCAAAAGCCGGTCAGGAGGATATCGTTCTGACCGAGGACGACCTGTTCGATTTTCAGTACGAAGCGAGCTGCTACTCCGGCGAGACCTTTGAACTTGGCGGCGTGAATGCGAAAACGCTGTACCTGCTCATTGATAACAATACGCAGCGTTTCTCCCGGGGCACATTCGCGAACTGCCGCGTAAAGCTTGAGATAGACGGGAAATTTTTCGGCTACTACAATACGGAGCTTCCGAAGCGCCGGAACGGCGTGATAGAACTTACCGCATACGACGATATGGTGAAGCTGGGCACCGAGTTCCCGACCGATTACACGTTTCCGCAGACGTTCTGGGCGGTGTATGCTCAGTGCGTATTTGAAGCCGGGCTTGCTTCCGAGGTATCATTTGATAACGTCGTACTGAACGGTGTGTGGGACAACGGTATTATTTCCGCGGATTACACTCAGTACATCTACGCAAATTCCTGCCGCAATCTGGTGGCGGGAATGGCAGAGTGGAACGGCGGTTATGCACATATCAACGATGATGGGAAGCTCCAGATAGACAAGTTTTCCAAGATTGTGAGCCGGGAATACCGCTCCGGCGACCTGATGGAGCTTGACTACAGCGACGAAACCGTAACGTTCTCAAAGGTAAAGACCTCGCAGAAGAACAAGACCTATGAGATGGGAACGGACGATGGGTATACGCTTGTTCTTAATAATCAGTATATCGGCTATGGGCTTGATGATACGTCGTTCGAAACGGCGCTGGAGCAGATATACAACTACTACAAGGGCTTCGACCTTACGCCGATGTCGTTCACGCTTGCCGAGCCTGATTTTGACCTGCGTATCGGCGACAGAGTTAAGGTTTATGATGAGGAGGAGCAGGTAACTGTTGTCGGGAATGTTTCCAAAATCGTGATATCCGGCAACTGCTCTATGACTGTTATCTGCGGCGGGTTTGAGAACGTGTCCAGCCACAGTAATTTTACTCCGACTTCTTACAGTCAGGTTCAGCAGGCTAGTCAGGACGCGAAAGGTGATAGGACAGCAGAAAAGCTTGTGTCCCCGACCCAAACCTCGTATGCCGCGGTGCAGGACGGACGAGGGTTGTGTATGTTTCAGAACGGCGAATGGTGGGCGTTTCTTCAGCGCGCTAGTAATGGCTTTATGCTGAGCGGGACTAACGCGTCGCATCTGACTATTTCATCAGACTACCCCAAGCAGCTTGTAGAGCTTAGTTCCGGTAGCAACATGATTATTCTCGATAACCAAGGTGAAAAAAGCATAATGATTGAGGTGGATAATACTACACGACTGTGGGTCTACCAAAGGGGCAAGTTTTATCTTAGACCATCCGGACTTTCTTTCGTTAACAGCAAAAACATTACGTATAGATTTGAAGCAACAAACGAAGGATGGGCTATATACAGCACGACCGATGATACAGGCAGAAAGCTTGAGGCAAAGGCAGATGGGCTTTATTACAACGGCAAAAAGGTACTTTTGGAGGGATAAATCATGACATCAAAAACAATCGTCCTCACCGGCGAGGAAATCAGGGCAGATTACAGCGGCGGGACGAACGCCTGGCTCAGGAACGACGGCACGGCTACCGTGTACGCGTCCACTGCTCCGGGCGTTACGGCGGGCGCTGACGGAGTAGTCAGCATTCCGGCGGGACAGGCGGTAAGGATTGACGGGGCTTGCAGGACAGTGTACCTGCTCGGCACCGGCGGCTCGGTTCAGCTTGTAGGCTCGGACTACACCGCATGCCCTTTTAAGACGTCCACATCGGCAGGCGGCGAGAGCGGTGTGGACGAGGTGGCAAGAGCCGCCATAGAAGCGCACGCGGGCAACGCGGATATCCACGTTACCGCCACTGAAAAGGCAGCGTGGAACGCGGTGAATTACAGCAATCCGAACCTGCTGATAAATCCGGATTTCCGTATAAATCAGCGCGGGCAGGCTGAATACACCTCCGGCTACACGGTCGACAGATGGTATTCCCCCGGGAAGTGCAGCGCAGCGCCGATTTCCGGCGGTGTAAAGCTCACCTCTACGGTAACAGCGTCGTCAACAACCCACGCTTTTTGGCAGGATTTTGAGTTCCCGCTTCCACCGGGAAAATACACGCTATCTCTCAAGGCAGCGGACGTCACCGGAGTATGGGCCGCGCGTATCCGCACTGTGACCGCAGCTGGGGACTACGTTGACAGCTACTATACTCCCAGGCTTCAGGCTGGCATAAACAGTGTGACGGTAGATCTTTCTGACAGCGAGTACATATCAGCGGTATCCATCGGGTTCAACAAGGGCAACGAAGCCGGGAACTCCCTGAAGCTCGCATGGGCGAAGCTGGAGGGCGGTTCACTGGCGACGCCGTTCGTTCCGCCCGACTACGCTGCGGAGCTTGCGAAGTGCCAGAGATTCTACCAGGTCAGAACCACAAACGACATCGACCCGCTCGACCTGCGCCCCAGCATGAGAACCATAACGGACATCAAGGCAGTAGAAGGAGGATACGCATATGTCGCAGAATTATGATGAAATCATCGAACCGCGCGAAAATGACGAGCAGCGTGCTGCCCGGGAAAGCCGGCTCAGAGCAGCCGAGATATCCCGCAGATTCGCGGAGATTGACCGGGAGCGTATACGTCCGCTTGCGGCAATAGTCGCAGGCGTCGGCACTGACGAGGACAAGAGCAGGCTCAAGGCGCTTGAGGAAGAAGCGGCACAGCTCCGTGCGGTGCTCGCAGATATGGAGGATAAAGATGAAAATAATTGATAAGCTCATTCCTATTAATAAGTATAACCGCCCAGGAAGCAAGTCAACTCCGAAGCGCATATGTGTGCATTATACCGGACAGGCTGGAACTGATGCGGACAGGTTGGCGCTGTTTTATTCGAATGTCGCAACGGGAAGATTTCCTAATAAGCCGAACAACTGGACGAGCACGCAGTACATAGTCGGACTGAACGGCAAGGTAATCCGTGTTGTTCCCGATAACGAGACAGCCTATGCCGCAAGTGGCAAAAACGCCGGAACGCTGCATATCGAGGTCTGCTATTCAAAGGCAAGCGGAGAATTTGAAACAGCGTCTATGTCGGCTCTGCGCGAACTGGTACAGTACCTTATGAAGAAGTACAATATCTCGGCTGGAAATGTCCTGCGGCACTATGACCTGACAGGTAAATACTGCCCGTGGTACTATGTTGATGAGAACCGCTGGGCTGTTCTGCATGAATACATTGCGTCCGCTGCTGTCAAGCCGAAGAAGCTGTATCGTGTTCAGGTCGGAGCATTCAGCAGCAGGGAGAATGCCGAGCAGTATATGAATAAGGTAAAAGCCGCAGGATTCGGCGCTTTTATTGTGGAGGTGGATAATAATGCTTAACAAGCTGGCTAAGCTTATAAACGTTAAATCTATTGTTACGCTGGTACTTACCGGTGTGTTTTCTTACCTTGCTATCACTGGTAAAATCGCGGTAGACAACTTCACGGACATGTTCCAGATCATCATGATCTTCTACTTCGGAACACAGTCTGGAAAGGCTGAGGCTTCCGCTTCGAAGTCAGAGTGATTTGACCGCCGTTTTGTGCACATCTAACAAAAATATAAAACGGCTCTGAATAAGTGCTGCTTTCTGCATTCTTTTCAAGCCGTTTTGCTGATTTTCTTTTCTAAAATGGCATTATAAAGCCGTTTAAATATGTTTTAAATCCGCCAGGAAGTTTTTTCTCTGGCGGATTTTTTGTATTTTGCTTGTCAGTTTTTTGCGTTTTGCGTGGCAGACTACAGGTACGCCGCCGATATACTCAAAGATACGGCGCATACCGATCAGCAGGCATTCCTGATTCTGTGATGGGAACACCTATGCATAGGCTTTATCCGAATACGGGAACGACATGACAAGCTCATACGCCTTGTGTTCGTTTCCATCAGCATCACAGCGCAGAAATTCTCCAAAGTCAACCTGAGCATGAGCCATGGGGTATGCAAGCGGCAAACAGCCTGCGAGTCCCTGGCGCAATACGAAACGCTTTTTGCGGACGTATCGTTTCACGCTGCTGTATCCGCCCGTGTAACCGGCTTCCGCACGAAGCCGGTCATATCCTCTTGGCGGTATGCCGCTGTTTTCTTGGGGCTGTGGCATCACCTTCGAGCCATTCGTTGATGAGGGGGATATACTCACCGAGCACCGGATAGTTATCCGGTTCCATGTTCGGGAGCTTATCGTCATTCCAATCTTCCATGTCAGCGTATTTGCAGACTGTACGGTAGTTGACCTTTGTCCTTCGCTGGATCTCGCTCTTGCTTACGCCGTCTTCGTACAACTGCTTGATGTACATCTTTTCTGCCATACTTATCACCTTTCCGCTACCTCCTTTAGCCAAGGGGCTTTGCCTCTCAGCTAAAATTGCAGCATTTTATTCAGGTGCTGACAACGGCTCGGCGGTGGCTGTTCACCTATGCACTTTTGGAGCCCTTTTTCTGCATTTCTATTTTACCATAAACACTTTACCAATGCCACCATAAACAGTATCGCCTTCAAAATCACCTAAACGGGATTTGGTTTCAACTATTTCTGGTCTTTCATGGATTGTGTGAACCGGATGAATTGTAGTGCATTTCTTTCGGCTACCAACGCGTTTTTTACCACGCCTTCTCAAATGTGCCTTTCGAGAATAACCTGTCAGACGGCTCTCAGCAAGCGCCCGATAAATCGTGGACGCACAAACGTTTAACCCTTTCTGTTTGCACCGATTTGCTATTACTTCCGGAGACCAGTACTTCCTTAGGCATTCACATATAAATGCGTAAAGTTGTTTCATTGCTCATTTTCACTCCTTTTCAAGCAACCGCAAATGCGGTTGTAGTCGCTGTTTTGGCTATATTTTTCGCCGTTCCGGATAAGTTTGAAATCTTCCGCAGAATAGGTATAACGCATTACCTATGTTGTCAGCAAAATAGCCTGCGTTAGGGGGAATATCCCCCTAAGACTCTATAAAAAATCGATATATTAGGCAGAATGCCCGTTATGATTCTCAAAGGAAATCTGCGGTATGGTCGGCGAGTGGAACACTCGCAAATTCCGGCAGAATCGCCTTGTAGTCGAGCCTTCAACCAGAGCGCAAACCGCTCGATTTAGCCTTTTCGACATACATAATAACATCATCGACCGGGCATTTCAGAATTTCGCAGAGCTTGTCTATTGTCGCTGTGCTGACTGGCTGATTATGCCGCAGCCGGTTTATCGTACTGCTGCTGACGTGATGTTTGGTGATCAGCGTGTAGGTCGATATTTCGTGCCAATCAAGGTAATCCCAAAACGGTTCGTATGTTATCATTGCAGAACCTCATTTCGCAAAACTGAAAGAAAAAATCCTTCAGGTTTGAAATTTCCGCTTGACATATAATCACTATTGTGGTATCATAGCTGTAAAGATGACTATTGTGAGTGGTGATGTGATTATATCATTTCACAGTAGGTTTATCAAGATGTTTGTGGATATTCGTATGTAATTCCACAAATATAGTCTTTTTGATAACATTACGAGGAGGAGCACTATGGTACCGGAAACAAAAAACACCTGCGAACAGGTGTTTGGAAAAAGATTGAAAGAGCTTCGCAAGGAGCATGGCTGCACCATCGAGCAGTTTGCAGATATGGTGGGTATATCCAAAAGTACGTTGGGTTATTATGAGAATGACAAGCGAATGCCCGACATAGAAATTCTTGCGAGGATCGCGAATGTACTGAATGTAAGCGCCGACTACCTTATCGGCAGAACGAACACGACCGACCGGAAAGGAAAGCTGAAAACCGTGTGCGATTTCACAGGATTGTCCGACCAGGCGGCGGAGTATTTGTCGGAGCTTGTGGAGAATAGGGACTATGCAAAGCTGTCTGTAATCAATCATCTGTTTAAGGAGCTTTGCGAGGATTATGCGTTTTACAGCGGAGAAGATGAAGCGTCCAGTATACTCGGTTCGCTGTTCCGATGTTTTGAAAAGTTCACCGGTTCGGAAAATGATTGGGAGAATTATGTTGACCTCGGCGATGAAAAACGCAAAGAGGTGCTTGCTGCAGCTTATAGGCAGTTTATGTTTAATCAGGTGGTCAAGGCATTGGAACTCAGCTCGGAGGAATATAAACAGGATAATCTGCCGTGGAGGTGATTTCTAACAGCTAGCAGCAGTTTTTGTCGTAAAGATCTTGCTTTTTTATTGGAATCGCGTTATAATAAATGTAAATAATTATACATAAATGGCGGTGATTTTTATGAAAATAGCAATATGTGATGATGACAACAGCTTTTTACAGAATGTCAAATTTCTTATAAACAAGATATACTCAAACCCTGACAAGCTGAGTATTTATGAATATGAAAGCGGAGAACAATTCCTTTTGCAATTCAAACCGCAGTTCTTTGATGTTATCATACTGGATATTGAAATGTGCGGGATTACCGGACTAGAGGTTGCTGAAGAAATACGCAAAATTGACAAATCCGTGATATTAGCATTTTTTACAAGCCATCAGGAGTTTGCGACATTAGGATATGAAGTAAACGCTTTCAGATATATACTTAAAAATCAACCTGAACACATGTTTATAAACCAGCTTAAATCAATATTTGACGAGTATCATCAGTCGCATATTACATTCCCAGTTCAGGCGTCAAATGAAATAGTCAATATATTGGTAAGTGATATTCTGTATTTCGAGATATTCAAGCGTACTGTTGTTCTGCATACCATTAAAAAGGAATATCAATTCAATGGGAAACTATCGGAAATAGAAAAAGACGAACGGCTTGTTAATTTCATCAAGCCGCACAAAAGCTATTACGTCAACCTGGAGTGGGTAGACACGCTAAAACCAACTGGCATTTTTATGAAAAACGGTGACGTGATACCTCTTAGCCGAAATCAGCGCCATATTGTAACCGACCGTTTTGTTTCATTCTTGACGGCAAGGTGCTGACATGGAAAATATATTGGTTTATGATGTCATTGAAATAGTAAACTCTGTTGCTGAAATGCTGATAATTGCATTTTTCTTTCATCGTATCTTTGCGGCAAAATATAGTTCTGGCGTTGCGTATTTCACAGGCTATTCCGCTGCACTGGCTGTTCTGCTGGTTTCAACTCTGAATGTTGATTCGCCGTACATAAGGATCGGAATAACATTTATTATATTACTGTCGATCGTTTCGATTTTGTATATCGGTTCATATACGCTAAAATTCTTTTCGGCTGTGTATTTCCTGCTGATCTTCTTTATTTCTGAAACGCTGTTTGCAGGCATTCTTTCGGTAATGGGATATGGCGACCCGACCGAACTGCTCAACTCAAATATGGGAAGAATTCTAGGAATGGTCGGAACAAAAATATATGATTTCTGGCTCGTTGTATATTCCTGCCGCATTTATAAAAACAAAGTCAAAAGTCTCCCGCTCAAATATTGGGTGTTTATTATTTTAATGCCTTTTTTGAGCGCCGTGATCCTCAATCAGATTTTCCCCGCTCACAGCAGCGACAACAATGTAATGGCTGGCTATATAATCTCGGTTTGCGGTGTATTATATCTTAATTTTTCAGTATTCAATTATTTTGAAAGCTATGATAAACAGATACGGCTTGCAGCTCTTGAACAGGTTATGGAACGTGAAAATGAAAACTATCGTGCAATCGCAGACTCTTATGCTGAGATCCGGAATATAAAGCATGACCTGAAAACCAGGTGAACATTCTGAACGACCTGATAAAAGACAACAAATATTACGAAGCACGGAAATACATTAGTCAGCTTCACAAGGAGGTGGAAAGGTCTTCTTCGGTTTGTTACACGGGCAATTCCGCTGTGGATTCAATCATAAATCTGAAAGGCGATTATGCCAGAAGCCATAATATTGAATTTATAACAAAAATCAAGGTCAACAGCGTCAATTTCGACACAATTGGAATATGCCGTATTCTCGGTAACGCCCTTGATAATGCTGTTGAAGCCTGCGAGCGTACAGAAGCGGATGAAAAATATATCTGCATTGCCATGTATCAGCTTGACAATAAGCTGATAATCGAAATTGAAAACACATCGCTTCCGGTTGATGTAAACAATCTTATCACTTCAAAGAAAAATAAGTCCGCGCATGGAATTGGAATGCAAAGTATAAAACAGACCGTTGCAAGCATGAACGGTTTTTTTACCTGCAATTACGATAATGGGTATTTCTCAATAAAAATCGTGCTTAATAAATAATTCATCCTGCTCACGAATTTCTGATAAATACATCTTGGAACATTAAATCGACATCTTGTACAAAATCTGTTGTAAAACAAACTGCTATACGCTATCCTTTTAGTTGAGGTGATATTATGATCGCTCAGCTTTCAAAAAGGATAGCTTCTTTTTTTGTTCACAGCAAGGTTATTGAAAGCGAAAATGAGCAAGTGTACGAATACGGTCTGGAGCTGTTGATTTCAACTTTGCTTAACAGCGTAATAGCACTTGTTCTTGCCTTATTCAGCAGGACTTTGTGGCAGTGCATATGTTTTCTGGTTGTTTTTATTTTTCTTAGGAAATCCGCAGGGGGCTTTCATGCCAAAACACATCTGGGCTGCTGCTCCATTTTAGCAGCAGTGCTCGGTATTTTTATTGTATTGATCAAATTTGTACATATTGAAGAGTATCCCATAGTATCTTTGGCGGCGGTTGTTTTCTCAATTATAATGATATTGCGTTTTGCTCCTTTAGAACACGAAAATAAGCCTATAACCGAAAAGGGAAAAACAAGGCTCAGAAAGAACAGCATAGTTCTGGCTTTGATATCCTCCGTTAGTGTAATGGTTCTGTTCATACTTGACTTTAGACTGATAATGGTGTGCGTTTCATTTGGAATGCTGACAGCAAGCGGTTCCATGCTCGCCGCAGTTATTGAAAAGAAATCAAAAGAAATGCATCTTGGAACACAAAAATAACATCTTGTGCAAATTATATTGAAATATTTGTAGATTCCTGCAACAATATAGGTGAAGTATATGCGAAGAAAAAACGATACGAATAAAACGATACGAATAAGATGTTAATTATGGTGGCGGTTGCCGGTGTCGTATTGCTTACTCTGACAGCTATTTCAAATAGTGCATGCGCCGTTTGTTTCTGTCAGCCACGCGAGCCGGCTGTCTTATACAGTTTTATTAAAGGGAGGAGGAAATACAATGAAAAAGATTAGCAACAACATTTTTAAGCTCAGTTCATCTGTAGCTGCTCTGGCACTGGCTATTGGCCTATCAACAGTTAATTCTGCGTGTGTTTTCTGGTTTAATCAGCCTAAGATGCCTGAATCTATGAACAAGTTCAGTAAGGATATCTGAACAAGACGGTAATTATGAAAAGTGTAGTTGTGGGTTTCGCGTCAACGAAACCCACGGCTAATATCAGTGGAGGTAAACATGAAAAATATTTTTGCAGCAAGAATCAAGCGCCTTGTTTCCGGCGTTGCTGCCGCTGCCATAACGGTATCAGCGATTCCAGTTATGCCCGCAATGGCTGCAGCAACAGAAAAATACCCTTACACGTTATTTGCGGCTTCAAATGAAGAAGGTTCAATTACGGTCAACTCCGGTAATTTTTGCGTAAATGGCAATGTTGCGACTAACGGAACAATTTCATCAAGTGGAAACATGAACATCAACGGCATTAAAACGGAAAATGCCGGTCTTGACATGATATACATTTTCGACAAGATTGATTCCAAGTACTTTTACGGCGGAAATGTTGAGGAGCATTCAGAAGATTACGTCCTTGATGAAATGAACATCAACATTAACGAGCCGATTGAAGTGTACGGTGACGCAGCACTTACAGGAAACATCAATATAAATACAGCGCTGAAAGCATTTGAAGATATAACACTTAACGGCGAGGTTAAGAATACAAACGACTCCGTAATTTTTTCAAAGTACGGAGATATCGTCATTGACAGCACAAACGTTAATCTGAACGGTTTAGTATACGCTCCGTTCGGCAGCGTTGAAGTCAAGGCAATGAACCTTAATCTTAATAATGTTGTCATTATTGCCGACAGCATAACATTTGACTGCCCAAGCGTCAATGCTAATTACAGTTCTAATGCCGCAGATTTTGTCGGAACCGTTTCTGAACCGCTTAATATTCCCAAAGATGAATGGCAGTACATGAAGGACGAAAACGAGAACGGTCTGCCGGATTTCTTTGAGGATTTTGATAACTGGGAGAAACTTGCTGACACTGATGGTGACGGTCTGCCCGATTCCATAGAGGAATATCTTGGCAGTGACCCATCCAATACCGATACAGACGGCGACGGGCTGAATGATTATTATGAGGTGTTTGGTACATATACTGACTCTACAAAGTCTGACAGCGATGGGAACGGCGTGAATGATGGAGATGAGGACTTTGACGATGATGGTCTGACTAATCTTGAAGAATTCCTAAATAATACTTATCCTTATTCAAACGATTCAGATAACGATGGACTTTTGGATGGTGATGAAGTCAAAAATTACGGAACAAATCCACTTGTTGCTGATACTGACGGCGATGGTCTTGAAGATGGTGATGAAATCATTCTTGGTACAGATCCGCTGGTACAGGACACTGACGGTGATGGTGTTATTGACAGCAAGGAGAAGTTTCAGCAGTCATTCACGCACAAGGTCAAGAATGAAGACTGTGCCGTTACAGAAGTTGTTGTAGACATGGAGTGCACAGGAAATATTAATCGCACTACAACTATTGAAAGCATTATGGGCGTTGATTATCTGTGTTCCGAGGTGGTAGGACTTGTCGGCGAGCCGTTTGAGATTGAAACAACATCTGAGTTTGATACCGCAACTCTGACATTCTTTATCGACAAGAGCAAATTAGGTGAAACAGAGTTTGACAATCTTCTTTTCCTGTGGTATAATGAGGAAGACGATGAATTTGTTGAACTGGAGACTGTTCTTGATGAGGAGAACTCTACTGCCAGCATTGTGACAACACATTTTAGCAAATATATGATCGTTGATAGCTTAGCATGGTTTAACGCATGGAGAAATGCTCCGGATTATAGAAACGGCGAAGAATATTCGGCTGTTGACACGATAATTACAATTGACCTTTCGCAAAGCATGACTTTTTCGCGTATTTCTCAGGTTGTAAAAGCGGCTCAGAATTATATCAGACCGTATTGCTATTGTCACATTTAATAATAGTGCAGTTACTCGTCAGGGATTGACAGGTGATAAGGAACTTTTATTATCAGCACTGAAAGGTTTGAAAGGTACGGGTGGGACTTACTATAACCAGGCAGTAAAACAAACTATTGATGCTTTTGATATGAACAGCTCCAACACCAAGATAGCAATTTTTATGTCTGACGGAGAGCCTTCAGATACAATAACAACACATACCTTGAATTTAATATCAAGTAGTGGTGTTATTTTTCATACGGTAGGTTATGGGTCTAAGTTTAATTCCCTTCGTACATTGAGCGATGCAGGAACTGGAACAGTGTATACCGCAACAAATGTAGACGAATTGATCGAGGCCTATGAAGATATATACCTGTTCTCCGGTATATCTACCGTTGATAATGATGGCGATGGATTATATGACGTTTTTGAAAAGAATGGTATGACCCTTCCTAATGGTAAAGTTATTTTTACTGATCCATTTAAAAACGATACTGACGGTGACGGGTTAGTTGACGGGCTTGAAGTGCTGTTAAAGAAATTTGATTATTCCAGACACTCTTATGTTTTCGAATTGAAAACTGATCCATTTGCATCTGATTATTCCAATAGTGGTATCTGCGACTATGACAGAGTGAATGGTACCAATATTTACGGAAGATCATACTATGTTTCATCATTGAATGGTGATATTATTGATATTCCTGTTGGAACAGTAGCTTATGGTTACCCGAACATAAGCTGCGGAGAAGCATTCACTGCTAAAGCAGTTGACCAGTACTTCCAATATCGTGCAAGTGCATTGATTTATGCTAATGGTGAGTATTGGATCAAGGTTAATTCTGGCGATTCCTATGGCGTTTGGGGGTATATAATTTGCAAAGAAAAAGATTTTGATTTTCTTAATCATCTTTTTTATTCATCTGTTACTGCAATAGAAAAAAATGAATACCCTAATGAAAAATATGCTTCTACAACTGGTGAAGCGTGTGCTTGTCATAGGTTCTGTGACTGGACAACAGGTATAGACGGAGGTTGCACATGTTTTTCCTATGACAATTCAATACAATGTGAAGCATTTGCAAAGTATGTTTTTGAGCGTGTTACCGGTAAAAAACGAGGACCTTGGACTGATTCCATAGATTTAAGCAATGTTGATAAAGCAAGAGAATTTATGAGAGATGTTCCAAGCTGCTCATATTTTAGAAGTTCTTCAATGGGTCATTCATTTATAGTTGTCTCGCATAGTGAAGAAAATGTTACCATTTATCATTGTAATTTTAGGGGGTATCTTAATGTATCAACTCCAAGTAGCTGTATTGTTCAACTAAATACTATCTCCTACGAGGATTTTTCAAGATGGTTTGGAATTATTTGTTGTTATACACCTAGTATTGGAGGGTAGAATGAACTTAAAGCGAAAATATTATTTCCTGTTGGTGCTGTTTATTAACTTGATTACCGGGTGCAACACTTTTAATAGCAGCTATCTCGATTCATCGTTTGAAAGCGATGAAAGCTTAGAACGTACAAATTCAAACTATACTAAGGATTATATGTATACCAGTGAAAATTCAGGATATGAGAATGGTACGTCTGAAAGCTCCAATATCATTGACAGTTATTTTTCAGAAACTCATGAGATCATTCGCCCTGCTTCGCTGGATATTACAAACGACGCGGCTGACGCACAGGAGTCAGTTGGTATATATACGGACAGCAACAAATTCTATTGCATGAATTGGAATTTAGCGATAGATGACTACCTTGTTAACCAATATACGCCCAAATTGCAAATGGACAGTGGATTATACAAGGTTGAAGATGCTGCGGTAATAGGTATACCTGAAAATTACTATATCGATGGTGATACATCTAATTTTGCTGTTAGTGTCTCTAACGCTGAGTCGTTGATAAACAGTTGGAAAATAGCATTTACTGTTGAGGAAGTCGGTGATTTGTCAGTTAAAAATGCAGAAATGTATTTCGAAATAATTGACAATTCCTATTCTCTATACTCTGAACGAATTGACTTTGATGGCTGTATTCGGCTTTATGGAAAATTGTATTGTGAGTTATCTTTGTGCAGTAATAATCCCAATTTAAGCTACGGCGATTTGGTATTTTATCCATATCAGCATGATATTATTGAAAAAGGTTTCTGTATTATTCCTTTTTCAACAAGTATAAGGAATAATGATGGGAACCTATTTGCTATGGATACTGTCCCACTATATCTTGGGAATGTTTGCGACTATCAGGATATACAAATCGGCTTGTTTTCTGAAAGCAACTATTTGGATAAATCACTTACACTTAAAAATATTAACTTGTTTTTTGCACAGGCGCAGTCAGGAGAGTCAAGATCAACCGCTTTAATTGTTGAAAATTCAGTTTAGAATAGGGTATCATCACGTTGAATGCCAAAAAGTACGCTGCAGAAAATTCTAGCTTTTAATGCGGTTGGGTGGCTCGTCTGCACACATAGAAATATTTTCTTTTGTGTAAAACTAGCCCTTTTTGTTGTAAACTGCATAAAAATACTTTGCAATTCATTTTTCGGTTCATCAGAACAAATCGATTTTTGTTTTAATGGTTTCAACCAAGCAGGCTTTATCTAGTAATAAAAAGCCTGCTTGGTTTTCCATACTATAGCAACAACAGACATATGGGAAATTATGAAGAACTTGATTTTTGCTGCTTAATAGTATGCGAGGGGTTCCACCCTTGGACTTTCATCGTTTCCTCGTTTAGCATTGGTGTGATTTTCGGTATTATTCGTGTTTACACAGTTCTTTTTTCAGACCCATTCAACAATATAAAAGGCACAGTCGATTCAAGCTGTGCCTATATTTTATCAGTTGATATTAAGGAAATTATGGATTGTCACATTAAAACATTTAGCAATAGCCAATATTTCGATATCGGTTACAAACCGCTGACCTGATTCTATGCGCTGGACCGCATTTTTGTCAATGTCCAGACCAACGACCTGCAATCTGTCTGAAAGCTCTCGCTGTGAGATTTTAAGCGCTTTGCGGAGTTCTTTCATCTTGATGCCGGTTATGTTATTGCGTCCGTCCGCTGTTCTTGCTTTGAACATTTTTTGTACCTCCTGTTAAGTGTCAATCTTGATATAGGCAACTTTGTCATGATTTGGTTACTGCTAGCTGCGCTTGGTAACACCTATCATTATACCCCATTTATCGGGTATATGCAATACACTTTTTTCCCATTATAATATAAGATAGGTGATATTATGATAAATTACGACCCTTTCTGGGCATACCTTGCCGATCACGGCATAAGTACATATAAGCTGATAAACAGCTACGGTGTCAGCAAAGGTCTTATTGATCGAATGAAACATAACAAGGCAATAACAACTTTCACGATCAACGAGCTGTGCAACACATTAAATTGCAGTCTGAACGACATAATGACGTTCGTTCCAGATAACAAAGAGAATAACGAGTAAGGCTTTCAAGAAATTGGAAGTCTTATTTTTCTTTTGGGCCGAGTGTCTTTTTGATTATAGGATTTATTCGTCCTCAGATTTGCTTTCAATCATTCTGCGAATGTACCCTTTGACCTCAAACACCTGCGTTGCGCTCAGGCTGTCGATAAGTTCCTTTGTCTGGGTGCGGACGAGCGCATCGTCCAGCACAGCAAAGTCGCTTACGCAGAACAGATAATCCACGGAAATTCCGTAAATTTTTGACAGTTTCACAAGAATATCTATCGGGATCTCTCTGGTTCTGTTTTCATACGTTGCCAGCGTGGACTGATCTATAAAAAGCTGTTCAGCCATCTGTTTCTGGGTCATTTTCAGTTTCTTCCTCAAAGAGCGAATCCTATTACTATAAGACACCGCCATGTATTCGCCTCCTTTCCGGATTATAGTATATAACATTCACGATGGTTTTTCAGCCTACAAGGTGTCATATTCGTATGACGTTTTGTCATACAAAATTGCGGAATTATATGCTATAATAGGTACAGGGAAAAATAAGCGGCAGAAACAAAAACGCTCCCTTTCGGAGAGTTGGACTAATTTCATTATCCGGAAACAAACTGCCACTTGATTCCCGGACAGTTCTTTGACAACAGAATACCAGAGCAGATACAAAACCTATCAAACTCAAAGACGTGCGAAGAAATTTCTGCTACCGATCTGACGGGGTATCTCATTATCCGTGACCACCTTTACATATGCGCGAGAATAACAGATACTCTGCCACCTGCCGGCAGTCAAGCCAGAGCCTTGAACGCACAAGGACCTCTATAAGAAACGAGCGCGGAGCAAGATAGCATAATGATACTTCCGGCGACGGCTTGTCCCACAGGAATGGGCAGGGGTGAAAGTCCCATGTCAGGATGCGTAACTACCTGAGTCTGCTCTGAAAGCGTATCAGAAATTGAAAGCCGTGGCTCTAAAATACTGAACCACGGCTTTTTATAGAATAATGAAAGGGGCTTTCTACCTTGTCATCTGATATTTTTAAAGATTACCCTGATATTGTTGAGATTTCACAGCTGATGGAAATGCTGAACATTTCAAAATATTCAGCATATAAATTGGTTACTGAAAATAAAATCAAGCACTTGGTCATTGGAAGGAAATACCGAATTCCTAAGATCTATGTGATAGAATACATCAATAGTCAAATAGAAAAAAATCAGATTTACGACTTTAGTGTATTGAAATTTCAAGGCGAAAGTGGTATAATAAAGATGTTAGATGAAAGGGTGGACGGTCTTAAAGGAGGACAGCACAGTGACCGGATCACTTTATGAAAAGCATAACTATTGGGTAATGGTTCTGTATGGACTAAGCGCAGCTTTGTACCCAGAAAAGAACATTACCGACTTAAGCCAAAAGAAAAAACGCTGGATATCCACGTCTTTGCCGTCAACGGCGAAAAACAAAAGAACCGCTGAAAAAATGCTCTACGATAACCTCAAAAAGTATGAGCTGGAAGAAAATAGAATGTTAGCTGACCCAGATTCGTACAGCTCGCAGCCTAACTACGCAAGTGGAGGTCAGGTACTTTTTACAGACTACCTTACTGATTGGCTGGAACGAAAGAAGAACAAAATCCAACTCATCACATGGGAAGGATATGAGGTGTATGCCCGGAGGCACATTATCCCGTATTTCAATGAGCTTAATCTCACGCTTGCCGAATTAAAGCCGCGTCATTTTGCGGACTACTACGAATACAAGTTTTCGGGAGGACGTCTTGACAGGAAAAAAGGCGGTCTGGGAAATCGTTCATTGAGAAGCCATGCTCAGCTAATCAAGGCTGTTCTTAACGAGGCGGTAATTTATGAGTACATATTACGCAATCCTGCTGAAAAAGTACCGATACCCAGAAAGCCGAAAACTGAAAGCGATTCTACCAAGAATGTGTACATGACAGCAGAAGAAGCTAACGATATGCTTCATAAGCTGAGAGGTGAATGGATTCAGCCGATTGTATTCATAGCGCTGCTCTATGGCTTGCGGAAAAGCGAGGTCCTGGGAATAAAATGGAGTGCGGTTGACTTTGAGAAAAACACTATCGAAATCAACCATACCGTTGTCAAGCACAAGTCAATAGTATACCAGGACAGCACCAAAACAGAAAACAGCCGCAACACCTTTGAACTGCTCCCCGAGGCGAGAGAACTTTTGCTGGACATTCACGCCAGACAGGAGAGGAACAGAGAGATATGCGGCAACGGTTATTATGAAAGCGACTATGTGTTTACATGGGACGATGGACATCTGTTCCGTCCGGACGCGATTACCGTTTCGTTCCAAAGAGCATTAAAGCGTCACGGGCTGCCTGAGATGCGCTTTCATGATCTGAGGCACAGTACGGCAAGCATCTGCTTTGACAAAGGCTGGGACATTGAGAAAATCAAGGTCTGGCTGCGTCATGCGGATATAGAAACCACAAGCAACATTTACACGCATATATCCAAAAATCGCCAGCATATTCTTGCTGACGCGATGACTGGTACATTCTCACTCTGAAAAACGGTTTGCAAAAAAAAGAAAAGGTGTGTTCTAGCACAACACACCTTAACGATAAATTGTAGACCGTTGTAGACAAAAATCTCAACTGTCTGATATTTCGGTTCCGCTAATTCCCTTAACAGAGCCATTTGAAATGGTCGAGATGACAGGATTCGAACCTGCGACCTCTGCGTCCCGAACGCAGCGCTCTACCAAACTGAGCCACATCTCGATACGTCAATCTTAATCGACTTATATATTATATCACGTGACTTCAGATTTGTCAAGGGCTTTTTGAAAAAAAACGGGATTTTCTTATTTTGCAGATTGAACTACCTCACAGAAGCCATAGAGAAATACTCCTGACCGCCGGACTATCGAAAACCACAGACCGCAGCCGACCGAGGAAAAACGACACAAATCCAAAATTCCGGCAGACCCTCGGTAACCCCGGACTTACAGGAAGCCGCCAACGGACCCGATCCCAGCCCGCTACTCCCCCCAGATGAACTGGCACGCCTGTTTGTACTCCATCGGGTGCTCAAGGCAGTGCATCGTTTTGGCGTCCTCGGGACGGCGGACATACAGCGCTTCCCTTCCGGCAAGATTCAGCAGCCGCTGAGTCTGCTTCGTATCAAACTTGCAGTACACCGCAATGTGCAGTATCTGCACCCGCGTCGGTGTGCGCGTCCCATTCATCATCTGATATCCGTAATTTCGGTCTACATTCAGCGCCCTGATCAGCGTCGACCGCTTCACAGACTTCTCCTTCAGAAGCTCCTGCAAATATATCGAGAACTCCGGCGGAGGATTGTCCGCTATCATGTTCATGTCAAGCCGCTTCGTACGCCGTATACGCGCTTCTATTTCCTCTGTTTTCATATAATTCTCCTTCACCTGATGTCATATTTCAAGATTGGCTTCTCCATTGATAGTAGACCTGATATACTCGAGATCCTCCTGAGCGTACCCGTTTCCGTTCATCACGATGAAACCATGCACCGTGAGTCCCCGGAACGCCTCCCTGTTGCCGTTCAGCTTATTCAGATCAAGGTACATCTCCGCAATATCACAGCCGATCAGCGGCGAAAGATCCGACACATTGTTCCGCCCGAGATACACGTTCCGCAGCTTCTTCCCGGAAGAAAGCGGCTGTATGCTCCACAGACCGCACCCCGCAAGGCACACCGTCTCAAGCTCAGTCATGCCCTCCAGGGCGTCAAGCGAGCCTATCTGCAGCTCGTTGCACCCGAGAAACCTCAGCCCCCGCGCGCTTTTCAGCGGAGTTATATCCGTTACAAGACTGTCGCCGATGAACACCGCTTCAAGCCGCAGTTTCCCCGCCAGCGGAGATATATCAGTCAGACCCGTGTTCTCAGCGCTTATCCGCCGCAGCTCCGTCATTCCGGAAAGGAAGCTTGGATCAGTTACGTTATTGTGGCTGAAATGCAGCTCCTCAAGCTGTGTCAGCCCATCAAGGCAGGCGAGATCCGTTATGTAATTGTAGTTCAGATTCAGCACTTTCAGCCGCTTCATGTGACGAAGGTTGATTATCTGCGCGTTGGTCAGCTCCCTGTCGGAAAGGTCAAGTTCCACCGAATTTACCGGGAACATCTCCCCGCCTATCCTGACCTTTATAGGCGTTATAGTGCGGCTTATCCCCGAAAAGAATTCAGCCGCCGAGCTTGCCGCAGACGTCAGCGCCGCCACTGCGGTCGACAGGAACGTACCTCCGCGGGCAAGGGAGCCCTCCGGCGCGGCGCTGCTCCGCACTGCCTGCTGTATCTTGTCCGCAGGGAATCCCACCGGCTCCACTCCGCAGACTGACACCGCTCCCAGCATTTCCTCCGCGTTCTGGTAGCGGAGCTCCCGGCGCACATTGCAGGATCTCCTCAGTATCTCAGCCAGCGAAGGCGTTATCCCATGAAGCTGGAATTCAAAGTCGCTGTCGTCCTCAAGCCGCGTCAGCGGATCCTCCGGAGTTACAAGAGTCATGGCGTAGAACAGCGACGCACCAAACGAGTAGATATCCGTCCAGCCGCCCTGGGCGCCCCTCCTCTGGTACTGCTCAAGCGGCGCAAAACCCTGTTTCAGTATCACGGACATGCTGCACGTCCTGTCCTGGATATACCTCGCGGAACCGAAATCTATCAGCTTAACGGAGCCGTCCGCGCACAGCATTATGTTGTCCGGCGAAACGTCGCGGTGGATAACTCCGCGCTGGTGCAGTATCTGGAGCGACGGCAGCAGCTTCTGCGCTATGTAGACCGCCTGCGCCGGGGAGATCGCGCTGCTGGTCTCGGCGTAGCTTTTCAGCGAAGCTCCGTGGACGAACTCCATCGCGTAATACGCCGTGCCATTTTCGCGGAACACATCGTATATCCCGATAAGCTCGGAGCACTCCGGGAATCCTGAAATAATCTCCGCCTCGCGGAAGAAGCGCTCCAGCCCTTCGCCGTAGTTCTCCTGCTGGATCGTGGTCATAGGCTCTGCGGTGATGTTGTCCTGAGAACGGACCGCCGTACCGTCCGGGAAGAACTCCTTGACCGCGACAGTCTTGTCGGACTGCTCGTCGTAAGCGAGGTAGATCATTCCGAAACCGCCCCTGCCCATCAGCTTCCCAACCGTGTAACGTCCGCGGAGCTGCGTCCCCACCGGCAGCGCGTCATACTCCGCGCTGGTGCGGACATTGACATGACCGCATTTCCGGCAGACATTCCCGCTTATCCTTGAAAAACAGTTGCCGCATATCTTCTTCAAATTACCGCACCCCCTTTTATATTTTATCACATGTGTTTTGATTTTGCAACTTATCTCTATTCAATTGTATCACAAAACAGCATTGATTTGGTATGCATTTGTGCATTATTTTCTTAGATTCTGCATTTTTATGGGAACCTCTAAAAACCGGTGTGAAAAGCAAAAATGGGCAGGATGTGCCAGATTCTAGGAAAGCCTCCTCGTAAGGCTGTATGCCTTACGAGGAGGTGCAACACGATGTTGCAGAGCGAAATAACCGAGTGACGGCATGGACGCCGTCACATCAGAAATTTCGCTCGTTGACAGACGAAGATGGCGCGCACTGCACATTTTCGCTCACATGAGGTTTTTAGAGGTGACCTTATGTATTATCACTCTTTTTTCAACTTTTCAACCGAAAAAATCCATCACAGATGAAAGTTAAGTTAAAAGCAAGATACCTATTGCAATTTTCAGAAAAAAGTTGTATAATCGAAACAGAGGCGGCAGCAGCCGCTGCATTAATTAATTATCGGAGGAAAATAAAATGGCAGAGAATGAAGTACTTATCGAAACATCTGCAAGACACGTGCATGTGACACAGGAGACCCTTGAGGCTCTGTTCGGCAAGGGAGCTCAGCTCACCAAGAAGAAGGATCTTTCCCAGCCCGGTCAGTTCGCGAGCGAGCAGCGCGTTACAGTAGTTGGCCCGAAGAAGGAGCTTGCAAACGTAAGCATACTGGGTCCGTGCCGTTCAGCTGATCAGGTAGAGCTTTCCGCTACCGACGCACGCTCCATCGGTCTTGGCATTGCTATCCGCGAGAGCGGCGACATCGCTGGAACACCGGGATGTACACTGAGAGGTCCGGCAGGCGAGGTAACGATCAAGGAGGGCGTTATCGTAGCAAAGCGCCATATCCACCTCACACCCGAGACTGCTGAGAAGCTTGGCGTAAAGAACAAGGACATCGTTTGGGTAAAGACCAACACCGACGGCAGAAACGCGATCCTGGGCGACGTAGTTATCAGAGTCAGCGACAAGTTTGCTGACGCTATGCATATCGACACCGACGAATCCAATGCTATCAGTGCTGTTCCTGGCCTGATGGGAACCATTATTAAGTCCCTGTAATTTTAAATCCCCCTTCGCTGGAAGGGGGATTTTTCTGTCGGAAACTATAATTTAGCGGTGTAGTGTGCTTCCGAAACAGTCCACCGGACTGTTTCGGAGGA
>ERZ1673743.484-NODE-484-length-60390-cov-64.106754_pt1 | contig 60390 bp, 65 predicted proteins | sample MGYA00580197_ERZ1673743 | MGnify/ENA primary metagenome ERZ1673743 (study PRJEB41218, sample SAMN15661795) | gut metagenome | host: Homo sapiens | place: Canada: London | collected 2015-08-20/2019-03-30 | study: EMG produced TPA metagenomics assembly of...
GAGGCGTGCAGGTTCGAGTCCTGTTCTGGGCACTATAAAATCCCGTAACTCATTGAAAATCAAGAGTTGCGGGATTTCTCTTTTGATTTTTGTCCCCCGATTGTCCCCCAAATCATTTCTTAGCAAATTTTTGTCCCCATTATTTTCTTGCTATGACTCCATTTTTGGGCTGCCCCCAAATTTAGATGTTAAAGATTTTAACAATTACCACTCGTCATTATAGTTAAGAACTGTTAAATATAGGGTAGAAAACTCCATTTACTATCATAATCATGCACTGCTTTCTGCTGGTATTTCTTCAATATTTGGTGTCAGGTTCAAATCTGTCAAATTAAATTCCACCGTTACCTCTGCGTTTAGTTCTGCGTTTGGTTCAGCGTTTGGTTCAGCGTTCAGTTGCGCATTTGCTTCCACATCCGACCATCCGTTTGCATTTGCGGTTACACTCGCGTACAATGCCACACTTAGTGTATCGTTAAAACAAGCATCCACAGCAGGGAACACACCCACATTTCAAGGCTCGTATAATATAGCAGCCGCCATGGGTTCCATTAAGGATATGTAGAAGGCGGCCGATGACGATAGCTCTGATTCCAAATCCAGACTACGAGCAGCTTCAGAAGCAATGCTGACTTTCGTATTACCCACAGCACAATCCTTATCGACTTTTTGAGCAGGAACAATGCCAGCCGCAACAGCAAGCCTGCGACAATAACCACAGGGAGCAGGTATATAATCAGTAAAAGCTCAAACATATCAAGTGCGTATTAACTCGTCCCAACACTATTATTGGAATGTAAATATACTAAATTTCAGCGACTTATGCAAATTTTCAAGCGATAAAATTCAGCCTAAATTGCTGGAATCCCGGCGATTATATGAGACTTCCGACCACAATAGGGTTGACAACACTGTCTCTTTTTCCCTTAAAGCCATATTCATTGTATCGCATCAAGAATAACGGAAATACAGTCTTGATGATATGAAGATATAAGGACTGTATGGCTTGAATAGATTAAGGTTTTATGTCTTTATGATACGCAGATTGCATCTCTTGGCAACATCGAATCTTACAGACAATATCCTTATAGGTCTTGAAAACATACTCTTTTTATAACTTGCAGGATTATTTACCACATGGCTTGATGTCTTTAAGTCATACAATCTTGATGTGACCGGGTCTTGAATTATTAAAGGTGTCCAAAGTTAATGCCTGTATGTCACGGGGTGCCTAACTTCGTGGTCGGAGTGGACGATGGATAACAATAGCCCTTTCGTGCAGAGATTGGGTAGCAAGTTGTGCTTTTCTCCGTACAAAACCGAGTTTTGCCCGTGGAAAAGCGACTTGCCGACCGCTGCGCGGCGGTGGAGAATCACATCGTTCCTCGTGAATTAATGTTATGGATATGAAGCAGCGAACTGAAAGATTTGAAATGAGGCTTACCCCCGATGAGATAGCCGGAATCCGTGAGAAATCCAAACGCTACCATAGCGTGAGCAACTTTATAAGGATGGCGGTCAACGAGTTTTCGGATACAGATGCAAAGACACGCCTTGAACTATGCAACGACACAGCCCGCCTGTGCCGGAGATTTCAGGATGAACTGTCCTGGATGGGAAGCAATCTCAACCAAACTGTGAAAAGAGCCAATGAACTTGCGGTGGCAGGCATGCTTACTGAGAGCTATTTCAAAGACATACTCACTCCCATGATTGAGAATGTCGCGAGGCTGGTAAAATCAATCAAGGAGGAACAGGCTCACATTGCCATAAAAGCGACAAAGCTAAGACCGTAGTAACAAGGCTTGCTGTCTATATCTCTTTATCGTTTCAAAGCATGATAGGATAAAGAGACCATCGTTTCAAGACAACAAGACATATAGAGATATTGCCATACTGACATGATAGCTACAATACTTCCGTCAAGTTCCAACTTTCACGCTGTCGCCTATAATGAGAAAAAGGTGGCGGCCGGTGTGGCACATCTTCTTGAGATGAGCAACTTCGGCCATATCGGGGTACTCTCGAAGCCGACACCCAAAGAGCTTCAAGATTACCTGACAGCCTACTCGTCCCGAAATTCAAGAATCACAAAGGCCCAGTTTCATCTTGCCATATCCTGCAAAGGACATGAAAAGTCGGAAGATGAGCTGCTGGATTTCGCCCATGCGTACCTTGATGAAATGGGATATGGGAACGAGGGACAGCCGTTACTGGTATATGCACATACGGATACCGACAACACCCATATACATATAGTTACCTCACGTATTTCTCCTGACGGCAGAAAAATCAGCGACCATCACGAGAGGGTTAGGTCACAAGCTGTGTTGAACAAACTCGTCGGGAATGATGTCAAGGCGAAAGCCGGAGAGGATCTTTCCGCTTCTCTTTCCTATTCCTTCTCCACATTCGCACAATATAAGGCCCTGATGTCCTCGATGGGATATGAAGTTTATGAAAAGAACGATGTCGTATATATCAAACGGAATGGTGCCGTTCAGACAAAGATTAAATTTGCCGAAATATGCGACAGATTCCGTAAGGTCAGAGTAGATGACTCACGCCGGAGACAACTCTGGGCTATGCTGCGAAAATACCGTGACCTGAGTTCCGACCGCCGGGAATTACAGTCCGAGGTGAAGCGTAAACTTGGGATAGACCTTGTATTTTTCGGAAAGGCCGATAATCCCTATGGCTACATGATAGTGGATCATGTCAACAAGGCGGTATATAACGGGGCGTGGGTGCTGTCTGTCAAATCGCTTCTCGACTTCTCCACTCCTGAAGAAAAACTCGACCGCATAGACGCATTCATAGACAGATTGTTGGAGGACAATCCGACAATAGACACTTGGGCCATCAATAAAAAACTTTTCCGTAGTAACGCATATATCAGGCGTGGTGTGATATACTGCGGTGGAGCCACGCGACCGCTGAAGGATTTTATGGCGGCCACAATACTACGGAATGACAAGATAAACAGAATTGAATCATTCCATCCGGCCACTGACGCTGAACGCGACCTGCTATGCCGTATATATAAGGTGAATGACCCGCAGTTGGTACGGCTATCCCCGTCAAGGGATAATAACTACCGTGACGCAGTGGATAATCTGCATTCTCTTTTTGATGATGACAGTATAACAAGGCTCCGTGCGGCCATACGCTCCGCCGGATTCCATATAAGGCAAGAGGGTGATGAATGGTTTGCAATAGATTTTTCATCAAAGACAATCGTAAATCTTTCTGAAGCCGGATTCGACACCAGCAAGCTCGAATACAAGAAATACAGTAAACATCATCGTAAACCGTCCACGGAAAAGCCTCATGGCAAGACATCCGGACGTGGAATCAAGGGGCTGCGTGACGCGGCTTCCGGTCGAGGAGAAAACCGAGAGTGGGAGGTCGGCTACCGTGGCGACTATAACCGCATTGATGACGAGAACAGCCTGAAAATGTAAGCGCGGGATTTTGTCACGATGCCGCGATTGCGACATAAAGCCTTGCAGACAGTAGAATATGGTGTCTGCAAGGCTTTATCTGTTTAAGACTGTAACACCATATTATAATAAATCCCCAAGACTTGAAGAAAGGTGTCCAAAGTGACATATCACGATGTGGCACCGTGGTAATTTTGCTGTATAAATCATTAGAACAGGATGTAATGGACGAATCAATCATCATAACATTTGGCAACCAGAAAGGGGGCGTCGGTAAAACGACCCTCTGTGTCACCTTCGCCAACTATCTTGTAAAGAAAGGGCTTCCGGTGATTGTCATTGACTGCGATTCACAGGAGAGCCTTGCACAACGGCGTGACAGCGACCTGAAACGCTATCCGTCGGAAGATGGCTCGATTCCTTACGAGGTGCTTCCATTCTCGCTGAGCAAGGAGGATGCCCTGTTCGGATTCATAGGCAACATACGCAAGACCCCGTGCGTGGCGATATTCGACTCTCCCGGCAATCTGAAACAACAGGGCCTTGTGACCTTGTTCGCCAACTCCGACTATATAATATGCCCTTTCCACTATGACAGGACAACCGTACCATCCACCGCTACGTTCATAGCTTTCCTGCAAAAGCTGAAAAGCGCGATGGGCGGTAAGATGAACTCCCGGCTGATTCTCGTGCCTAACAGACATGACGCGAGAGTAGGCCGCAGAAGCGAGCTTATGTTATGGGAGGAAACAAGGGAGACATTCAGCCGTTACGGTCTTGTGACCCCTAAAATCAATATGAGGGCCGATATGGAACGCTTCTGCACCCTCTCCGACCTTGACGGACAGTTAGAGGTGACACAGGCCGCATACGACACAATCTTCAAAGAAATATTCGGACACATCGAAGCTGATACTGAAAATGGATAACAACAATTTTCCAGACATAGACGGGCTGCTCGGCAGCATACGGAATGTGGCTACTCCTGTCGGCCATGCACCCGCAGAAACCACGGTGCATGACGCAGCCGAACTGCCTGAATCCTCCCATGCCTCGGAAAACGGCATTGACGCTGACATGACCCACTCAATGTGGGAGGCTTTCATGGAGAATCTTTCGGCATACGGATTCCGGGAGCGTAAAGACGAGCGTAAGGTCTGCATGATAGACAAGGATATAGCGGATTCCCTTGATGATTGCGACATTGACCGTAAATGCCGCTCCGATGTAATCAACGCCATCGTGCGGACATTCATCACCGTTTTCCTTCCACGTTTGAGGACATACAGAAAGAAAAACCGCTCACTGCTTGACAAAAACGACAATATATGAAAAGAAAAATCTGGTCTGAAACCGAAATAACCTATCTCGTAGAGAATTATCCCGACACGCCCGATGAGGTTATTGCCTCCGGAATCGGAGTATCACGCAGAACAATATCCAACAAGGCCAGCGAGCTGGGTCTTGAAAAGGGCATGAATCCCGGCTGGCTTGAACGGGCCGAGAGAGTGCGCGAACTTTACAGAACGCACTCATATACTGAAATCGCATCCATCACCGGCATCCCTGTCCGTTCCATAGCAAGAATAGTATCGGTACTCGGACTTTCCCGCTCGAATGGAGAGGAAAGGAACATACGTTCCCGGATAAGAAGGAATCTGACAGACCGGGAGAAAAGACGTGTCATTTTCGGACTTGCGCCGTTGACAAATATCAAGGTTGTCACCAACAAGCCCCGGATAAGATTGCGTCACGCATTGAAGAAGGCCGGATATATCGTACAGCGTGGCCGGAACGTGCTGTATTACCATCCCGGAATAGAGCGCGACCATCGGCGTGAGAACGCCGGGAAAACTCTCGGTCTCCGTTTCGAGCCGTGGGAGAATATTGATCATAAACTATGCGTAAATCTATAACACTATGACATACGGACAAATCATAACCCTATTGTTCATTCTGCTGATTCTATATTATGCAGGACTGGTAACTATGGATATTATCGCCGCCAAACGGATGAAGGCAGCCGAGGAAGCCAAAAACGAAGAAGCTGAAATCGACATATCCGGACTCGCGGGCGGTTTTGAGGCTGTTGAAATCAAACGCGACAATTCCCGAACTGCGAAAACACCGCAGAATACGGGTGCTGTCAGATACAAGGAACCGGTGATGACAAACGGGTATCCCGTCGATACTCTGATAGCCAAGGCCAAGAAAGCTGTTGAATCCGGCAGATATGACGACCTCGACAATCTTGTATATAAATGCGAGGCGGCATAACGCCTCATCCGGTCGCTGACCTGACTTTATTTTTATAACTCTCTCCATACTGTTGCCTTTATCGCCCTAAGCTGTCTTTAACGCCCTGCATTGCCTTTATCGCCCGATAACCTTTTTCAAAACGAAAATCATCGCAAATGCAGAAGATTAAAACAAAATGCCTGAGGATGCTGGCACGATTCAGCCGCTCAGGGTTAGTCCGCAAGGGCACACTCGCCGTAGCCGCCGTGACCGTGGCCGTAGGCGACGCTATGGCCGCCAGCAAGGGTGCGGCAGGCTTCACGAAAGCCACACAGGAGGTAAGCTCCTACCAGACCCCGGTCTCAAATCTCATGAAGGCAATCGCAGCCGTGATTGTGCTGGTGGGAGCGTTCAACGTCTATTTCAAGATGCAGAACGGTGACCAGGACGTGAAGAAAACCATCATGCTCACCATCGGCGGATGTATCGCGTTCATCGCCTTGAGCGAGGCGTTGCCGCTCTTCTTCAAGTAGCCGTAAGACCGTACAGACATGGCGACATACAACGACGGCTACCCTGTTTTCAAAGGGTTACAGAAACCTCTGGAGTTCATGGGAATCCGTGGACGCTTCCTTACGCTGGCGGCAGCCGCGATAGGCGTGTCATTCGTGGGGTTCATCGTGTTCTCGATCGCGCTGGGGAAGCTCGCCGGGTTTGTCGCCATGCTTGTAATGGCCGCCGTAGGGCTGGTGACAATCTATGTCAAGCAGCGCGGCGGACTCCACAACAAGAGACGTGACCGTGGAATATTCATTTATCACAACCTTTTCAAACGCTGAAAGATGGCACAGAATCAGAAAAAAGTCTTTGATGGCATTTTCGCCCAACTGGAGGAGACGGACGGAAACGTGGTGCTGTTCGACGCCAAGGGCTCCCCCTCGGTGATATTCTCCATGACGAACCCGGTGCCCCGGCTATGCACCGATTCCGAGAGATACATGCTTTTTCAGGACGTGCTCGCCAACATCGTGCAGACCCTCGGCGAAGGGTACGCCCTTCAGAAGCAGGACATATTCTGCCGCCAGAGCTACCGCCACGAGGTGCCCGACAGCGCGGAATACCTGACAGGGAGCTATTTCGCATACTTCGAGGGGCGCGAGTACACTGAGATAAGCACATACCTTATTATAACGCAGGAGGCACCCAAGGGGCAGTTCGTGCAGTACGACCCCAAGCGGTGGCTCGACTTCCATTCCAAGGTGTCGAAAGTGGACGACATACTTTCGGAGAAAGGCATCACGCACCGCAGGCTCACAAAGCCTGAGGTGAGCGAGTATATCCACCGCTTCATGGCCTTCCATTTCCGGCACGGGGCTTTCTCCATGACGAATTTCAAGGCTTCCGACGAATACCTCAGGACAGGTAGCCGCATAATCCGCTCATATCCATTGGTGGATATAGACGAGATAAACCTCCCTTCCGTGGTGAAGCCATTTACCGAGACAAGTGTCAACGGCTATCCGATAGCCACCGACGTGCTTTCGTTTCTCGCCGAGGTGCCCCATGCCGACTGCGTGGTGTTCAATCAGGTGGTGCAGATACCGGGACAACGCAAGCTGCTCCGCAAACTGCAAGGAAAGGCGAAGCGTCACGGCTCGATGCCCGACCCAAGCAACAAGATCGCCAAGGCCGACATCGAGGAGGTGCTGAACATCCTGGCCGTGGATTCATCATTGCTGGTAAACACCAACTTCAACATAATAGTGAGCTGCGCGCCGGACAAGGTTACGCCCGTCACGTCATTTATAGAAACCAAACTCTATGAGTGCGGCATAATGCCGTCGCGTACCGCCTACAACCAGCTTGAACTTTTCATAGACAGCTTTCCGGGGAACGCCTACGGCTTCAACCCCGACTATGACCTGTTCCTCACATTGTCGGACGCCGCCCTGTGCCTCTTTTTCAAGGAACATATCAAAGGGTGCGAGGACACGCCCCTCACCACTTACTACACCGACCGTCGTGGGCTTCCGGTCTGCATCGACATAACCGGCAAGGAGGGCAAGGTGAAGATGACAGACAACGCCAATTTCTTCTGCATCGGGCCTTCGGGCAGCGGCAAGAGCTTCCACATGAACAGTGTGGTGCGTCAGCTATTGGAGCAGGACACGGATGTTGTCATGGTCGATACGGGCGATTCCTACGAGGGTATATGCGGCTATTTCGGAGGCACATACATCAGCTACTCCAAGGAGAAGCCCATATCCATGAACCCCTTTAAGGTTACGCGGGAGGAATACGACCTCAATTTCGGAGAGAAGAAAAATTTTCTCAAATCGCTGATATTCCTGATTTTCAAGGGCAGCGAATCACCGTCGAAAATTGAGGATATGCTTGTGAACCAGACAATCGTGGAGTATTACGATGCCTATTTCCACCCTTTCGAGGCTTTCACTCCCGACGAGCGTGACGGTCTGCGGCAGAAATTGCTTGTGGCCGCCAAGATGGAGAACGACTACGACAAGTACGCAGAGAAGATGGAGGACATAGAGGCGCAGATCAGGGAGCCGGAGCCTCCGGCGCAGGTAGAGAACAAGGCACTGATCCTTCCGAGCGAGGAAAGGCGCAACAAACTGATACGCCAGTGCCGCGCCCTCTATGCAGTGTCAATCAACGAGGCATCAACCCCGGCGGAAAAGGAGAAGGCGGCTGCAAAGGTGGAGCTTTTCAAGAAAGAGCTTTACGAATCCTCCATGCTTGTGAAGATAGACAGGCAGATAGACCATATCGAGGAGCAGAAGCGCAGGCTGAAAGTGAGAAACCTCTCGTTCAACACTTACTATGAGTTCGCCCTTGAACGAATCCCGCAGATTACATCGCTTGAAAAGATACATTTCGACATATGCGACTTCGCGGCCATCCTCAAGCAGTTCTACCGTGGCGGCGAGTTGGAGATGACACTCAACTCCGACATTGACGCAAACCTTTTCAACGAGCGTTTCATAGTCTTTGAAATCGACAAAATCAAAGATGACCCCGTTCTTTTCCCTATCGTGGTGCTCATAATAATGGACGTGTTTCTCCAGAAAATGCGCATCAAGAAAGGGCGCAAGGCTTTGATAATCGAAGAGGCTTGGAAGGCAATCGCCTCTCCGACAATGGCCGAGTATATAAAATTTCTCTACAAGACGGTGCGCAAGTTTCACGGCATCGCCGGGGTTGTGACCCAGGAGCTTAACGACGTGATAGACTCACCGATTGTCAAGGAGGCCATCATCAACAACTCCGACGTGAAGATATTGCTCGACCAGTCAAAGTTCAAGGACAGGTACGACGACATAGCGGCCATTCTCGGACTGACCCCTATCCAGAAGCAGCAGATATTCACCATCAATGCCCTCAACAACAAGGAGGGTCGCAACTATTTCAAGGAGGTATGGATATGCCGGGGGCAGAACTCGGACGTATTCGGCGTGGAGGAACCGCCGGAATGTTACTGGGCCTACACTACCGAGCGTGCCGAGAAGGAGGCCCTGAAAATCTATCTCGCGCACTACGGCACCATGCAGGAGGCGATAACTCATATTGAAGCAGACCGCAAGAAAGCCGGAATCGCTAAATACCTCGATTTCGCCCGGAAAGTCAACCAACATCAAAAAGTAATGACGCTATGGGAAAACTGAAATATATACTCGCACTCGCGACTATGATTCTTATGAATAATACCGCCTCGGCATGGAAGGTGGTGATTGACCCCTATTGTCTCAAAGCGGTGACTACCAACCTCGCGACGCAGAAAGCGATAGAGGATCAGCACAACAGGCGGCTTGACTCCATATCCTCCAAGCAGAACAAGCTGGAGCAGTACACCGTGAGCATGGCGACAATCACCGAGCTTTACAAGGTGACGATGGAGAACATATCCGGATTCGGCACGGAGAGCAAATACTATGTGGAGATCGGGCTATGCGCCTTCGATATTGTCAAGAGCGTGCCGGAACTGGTAAAGACCGTAGGCAAGGCCAATTTCGCCAATAAGGCATTGTGCCTGAACGAACTCGGCAACCTGACGGCGCAGACGCAGCAGCTCGTGGCCGACTTCATCAACATAGTCAACAACGGCAAGGTGAGGAACCCGCTCAAAGGCGCGGCCACCGCCGAGACCAAATCCGACGGCTACAATTTTCTCGACCGCTACGACAGGCTGACGGTCGCCAACAAGATATACACAGACCTTCTGGAGATACGCTACAAGGTGCAGGCTATGATGGCGATGGCGCAGTACGCAACAAAGGATGACCTTCTTTTCGCGATAGACCCGGAGGGCTGGGCCAACATGAAGGTGATGCAGAATCAGGTAGGCACGCTAATCCTCAACTGGAACGGGATGCAAATCCTCAAACAATGAGCGTATGGAGTTCAGAAAAATAATTATCGCAACTCTGGCGGCAGCTCTTCTTCCCTTGAAGTCACTCGCCTTTGACTTTCCTAAAGACCTCTCGACATTCGAGGCTCTGATGGCTCTCCACAAGGCGGTGAAGAAGGACGAGGATCAGGCTCTCGCCCGTATAGTCACCAGCTTCGGCGAGCAGTCACTTGTGACGAAGGGTGCGGAAAAGTTCAACGATGTGCGCTCGACGCTCGACACGAAGCTCAACAACGCCCACTCATACGTCGTGCTGGCCGCCGCAATATCATCCACCGCAAGCTCCCTGTACCTTCTGACAAAGGAATACAAGGATTTCACCGCCAACACATACAGGTATGTGTCGAAGAAGCCATTTGTCGCATGGTACTATACGGAGGCAAACGTGGCGATTGCGAGGGAGATAAAGCACGCCCAAAAGCTGTATGTCACCGTGGCCGCCTCCGGGATAAACCTGATGAAAGCCTCGATGGACGAGAAGCTGAATCTGGTGATGACGCTGAAAGACTCCATAGAGAACGCCCGGCGCATAATAGACAACGCCAACCTGTACTGCTACCTCGTGACCGACTGCGGCTGGAAGCCGGACTACATCTGGGAGATACTGACCTCGGATGTCAAGGACGAGATTGTATCGGCTGTAATCGGCAAATGGAACAAATGACCGTCACCTCAAAAAACAACGCTTATATGAGATTCAGAATTTTCACGCTGGCGGCGGTGGCCGCCATCATAGCCCTGGCACCTGCGGCGTGTCCGGCCAAAACAAAGAAAATCCATGACGACCAGAAGGAGAAGCAATGGCTCTCGATGGAAAACGGCCCGTGGTGGTTCGCGCCCGACTGGTATTATTATTTCCTGCACAAGAATTATTCCGGAGCGGAAATGTACTGGAAATGGGCCGGCTTCAAATCCGGCTACCGGGTGCGCTTCAAGGAGGAGAAATCCAATGTGAAGCGTATAATGCCCGTCCGAGTGACAGCCGAAGAGACCCAGCGGCAGAAGCTCGCCAAGGTCGAGAAGGAACGCGCCCATGTCGAATCTCTCTACAAGGAGGAGCTGGCACGGGAGGCCGACCGTGCGGTAGATGTTACCTATTCAATCTACAAGGACGAGTTCAGCCGTATGCAGGACTGCATAGCCGACGGATTGCTCTATTGCCTTAACAAGAGCAAGGGCAAGATGAAATATCAGGTTGACGAGCTTTCGAGGCAGAACGAGGTGATATGCGCCAACATAGCCTACATACACAAGCAGGGCGTGGGCTACGGTCTGGAGAACGCCAAGCGTCAGCAGGCATACGAGGAGGCCAAGGCCGCTATGGGCGAGCTTGTGAGCCGCACGGCAAAACTGGCGGCGGTGGCCGCCACCCACTATTAGCAATGCGTAATGCTCAATTCGTAATTGAGCTTCGCTACAACATAAATTTCACAGAATAAATCAATTAAGCATTAAGCATTACGAATTATGAATTTATTAACGATATTATGCACTATGGGGCTTCCGGCCATCGACGAGAGCCTTGACAGGCTCCTTGTGGCGATGGAGGCTTTTCCGAATGTGGCGATTCTCGGCAACACTATCGGCTTCGCCCGTGTCCTCGGCCTCCTTCTCGCGCTGTGTGTAGGCTCCTACGAGTGCTGGATGATGATGCTCGGACGGCGCGGCATGGACGTGATGAAGCTGCTACGGATAATAGGCATTTCAATGTGCATATCCTCTTCCTCATGGATATGCTCTGCGTTGCAGGTGCCGGGCAAGTCTCTGGAGTCCACCACAAAGGCTATGGCTATGGCGAAGAACAGGGAGGTGGCCGCGCTGGAGCTGAAAGTGGCGCAGAAGCAGGGTGAATACCTCGAAAGGCTGCGTGCCGTGCAGGATTCCATATCAACCGCCAAGCAGATTGCCGAGATCGGCGAGGACGCCAACTGGTGGGACAAACTTGTGTATAACGTGGAAAATCTCGGTACCACCATCAACAACTACGCCCAGCGTGCGGCTGTGGCGGCCGAGACAAAGGTAAGCGAGTGGATAAACGATGTGATACGCTTTGTCGGCGAGCTGATATTCCAGATGTCCTATTACGGCATACTCGTGGCGCAGAGGATATTCATAGCCATTATGATAGTATTTTGCCCGATAATGTTCGCCCTGTCGCTGGCCCCGCCTTGGAACTCGGCGTGGAGCCAGTGGATGTCGAAGTTCCTCTCCCTGACGCTGTGGGGGTTCGTGACATATATGTGCCTTTACTACATCGACTTTATCCTTATGTATAATCTTCAGGAGGACTTGGTGGCATACAACCACCTGTTACACGGCACTGTCAACTCGTGGGAGCAGATAGGCGCGCTCGGTTTGCAGGGCATAGGCTCCAACTGCATGTACGCGATGGGTATGCTCGTGGGGGCGTATATAATACGCTTCGTCCCGGAGGTCGCCTCGTGGCTCATTCCCGGCGGCATAAGCAGCGGCGCGGCATCCCCGGCTGGCTCGGTGGCTATGGGCGCGGCGACTATGGCAGGTTCCGCAGCAGGTTCGGCTGTCGGCACGACCGTCGGCCTCGGAGCCAAGGGCGTTAAGGCACTTGTAAAATGACATTAAACACAACTCCTTATAATAAATATGCTTATCAAATCACTTGAACAGAAAACGCGGCTCGCGCTTATGACGGTCATGGCGACCGTCGCGGGCTGTGTCCTGATATGCGGATTCACCGTATGGCGGTGCGTGTCGCTCGTCAGCGAGGAGCGTCAGCAGATTTACGTCCTTGACGGCGACATACCGTTTCTCGCGGAACGCGCGAAGCTGGAATCCAACTTCATAATGGAGGCGAAGGCGCATATCCAGCTTTTCCACCAGTATTTTTTCAACCTGCCTCCCGACAACGACTATATCAAGTGGACTGTCGGAAAGGCGATGTATATGGCCGACGGCACGGCATTGAAACAGAAGCAGGCCCTTGACGAAAACGGATTTTATTCCGACATAATTTCTTCATCCGCCGTATGCACCATAATCTGTGACTCCATACAGTTCGACGAGCATACCCGCCGCTTCAACTACTACGGCACGCAGATCATCAAGAGGCGCACACGCGACCTCAGACGCTCGATGCTCACCACAGGCTCCATAGAGAACGTGCCGAGGACGCAGAACAATCCGCACGGCCTTATGATAACCAACTGGCGCACACTTGAAAACAAAGACCTCGACTATTGACAACAATTTTAGGAACTACCTGGTATGAAATCATTAAGAAAAACAATACGGGACGGCAGGGACAAGGCCGGGAACGCCTTAGGCTCATGGCTCCGTCCGAAGATGGGTGCCATAGGCACACGCTACCGTCTGGCGGCAAGAATCCGCAAGGCGAACTCCTGGGCCACACGCCACCCCCGGTGCACTTTCGGCTACGTCGTCGGCTCACTGTTGCTGATACTGATATGCGACATTATAGTGGCAGGGGCGCGCATGGAATCGAAAGACCCCAATCTTCACTCAATCGCCAAGGTGGAACCCATCTTCAGCGGCTTCCGCACCATACAGGCCAACAAGGAGGCGCAGCGCAGGAGGCTGCTGGAGATTACGGGCGACGGCCAGAGCGTGAAGCACGAGCTGGATTCGCTGATAGCCATTCCGCGAAAGACACACGCCGATTCCATAGGGATAATAAGGCGATACAGGCAGCTTGAACAGATTGTAGAATCACTCAAACAACATGATAATGAAAAAGATTAATTTCAAACAACCGAAGTATATCTTTCCGTCGGCGATATTCGTTCCGCTCTGCTTCCTGATATATTTCGTAATGCAGACTTTCGGAGGGGGCGGTGACGATAGACAGGCCGTGGCGACCGACCGTATCAACGCCACCCTCCCGGACGCAAACGCCGAGGCTCCCGGTGACAAGATGTTCGAGATGTCGCGTCGCTTCGGCGACGAGGACGCTTTCACAGCTGTGGGGGCACTCGGCGAGGAACAGCAGGAGCGCGAGGCTCTGGAACACGGCTATTCCGATGACGAGCTTGACCGCATAGACGCTGCCGAGGCAGAGCGTATGCGCCAGCAGCAAGAATTGGAGGAACTGGAGCGGTCGCTTGCCGAATCACGGCGGCATATCAATTCATACGCCTACGGTGACGGCTACAATCCCGCCGGCCATGAAGCTGCGCTTGATTCGAGGAGCGAGTATGCCCGCGACCTTGAGGCGATACAGCAGCGGAGCTACGAGAGGCAGAAGGCCATCGAAGCCGGATTAGGCATCGGACAGCCCGACCCGGAGGAAGTTGAGAGGAAACACCGCGCCGATTCTATCGCCAAGGCCAAGGCTGCCGAGCGCGAGAGGAACCGTCCATTGCTTGTGCTGAAATCACGCGAAACCAACGCAGACAAGTTCAATACCGTGTCAGGCATTGCTGAAAATGCGGACGCTCCCCTCATACGCGCCATGATCGACAAGACCACCAAGGCGCACGAGGGTACGAGGCTCCGCTTCAAGCTACTTGACGACGTGACGATACATGATGTGAGGCTTCCGAAAGGCACATATCTCTACGGAACGGTTACTGGATTCGGTCAGCAGCGCGTCCGCGCCGCCATTACCTCCATACTCGTGGGAGGAAAATTCCTGAAAGTCAACCTCTCGGTGTTCGACAACGACGGCATGGAGGGCTTCTATGTGCCTGAATCAGCCTTCCGCGACTTTATGAAGGAGGCCGGGGCAAGCACGGTTCAGCAGAACATCAGCTTTGAATCGGAGAGCGGTTACGGCTCCGGCATATCGGGCGAGGCCATAGCGTTGCAGGCCCTCCAAAATATGTATAACTCGGCCACTTCCGCCGTATCTGCCAATATCCGTAAGAACAAGGCGAAAATCAAATACAACACGATAGTTTATCTCATCAACTCAGACGAGGCTTATTGAAAGACAATCAACATACCATTATGAATAACAGAATCATTATCGCGGCTGTCGCGCTGTGCGCCGTCGCATCGCAGGCTTCGGCCAAGGAAAAAATCTATGTCAACTCCGATGTAACCACCCATATCGTCATGCCGGAGAACATAAAGATGGTGGATCTCTCCACAACAAAGATTATCGGCAACCAATGCGCCGACAACATTGTGCGTGTAAAGCCCTTCATGGAATCCGACTCGCTTCCTTCCTGCTACCGTGAGGGGGAGCTGATGGGTACGCTGACGCTCATAGGTGAGCGTCACCTCGCGCAGTACGACGTGATATATACCGCCACACCCTCCCGTGCGGCGTCCATCCACCGTGTGCAGTATGCCGCTATGGATTCATATATCAATCCGGAGGTTTCCATGCCGCAATCCGAGATGGCCCGCTATGCCTGGGCTGTCTATGGTAGCGGGCGCAGATACAACCAGGTTGTATCAAAGGCTCATGGCATGAAGGCGATTGTCAATAACATCTATTCGGTAGGCGACTATTTCTTCATAGACTATTCCCTTCAGAACCGGACGAAGATTCCCTACGACATAGCCGAGGTGCGCGTCAAGCTCACCGACAAGAAGGAGGTAAAGGCCACCAACTCGCAGACCGTGGAGCTGACCCCGGCTTACTCGCTCAATCTCGCCAAGAGATTCAAGAAGAATTACCGGAACGTGCTTGTGCTTGACAAGCTGACATTCCCGGACGAGAAGGTGCTTCGCATCGAAATATCCGAGAATCAGATAAGCGGCCGCGTAATAACGCTCACGATAGAGTATGACGATATACTAAACGCTGACGGTTTCGATTCCGATATACTCAGAAATCTCCCGTATTCATTTACTCCCCACATCTACAAATAATACTTTCCCAAGTAATACCGATAATACCGAATCATTATGAAGAAGATAATTCTCGCTATGATATGTGCCGTCGCCTCCCTCGGAGCCTCGGCGCAGGACAGCAAGATAGCTGTCAACGCCGGATTCCTGTTCCCCTCGACGCTCAACGCCACCGTGGGCTATGAGCGTTCTTTCACCTACGGCAACGCCGTGGAGATATATGGCGAAATCGGCAATCACTGGAAATCCGGCCCCGGCCAGTTCTGGAAAGGGTACTATTGGGACGGCGGCCTGATATACAAGCACCGCCTGCACCGATACAAGAACGGCAGCTTCCGCCTCCGCTTCGGCCCGCAGTTCGGGGCTGTGGAGCGCAAGTTTTTCATCGGCATCGAGGGCGGTTTTGAATACAATTATGTGTTCCGGAACGGATGCGAGTTCTCGATCATACAGAAAAACAACGTGAATTTCCTGCATGGCGACACGTTCCGCAACGGCCTCATGCTCGGATTCAAGATACCGTTCTAATATCCCTTGCCTATGGCTTTTGAAGAGACAAAGGAACAGCAGCAGATGTATAACTACTTCCGTAGCTGCATCTATATCTTCCTTATAATTGAGATAGTGATGAACCTGCCTATAACGGCTGACAACCGTGTGACGCAGTTCATCCTCGACCTGCTCGGACGCTTCAAGGTGTTCAACTCCGTTGCCGGATGCAAGGTTGCCGAGCTTATATGTATATGTGTGGTGTGTATCGGCACCAAGGCGAAAAAGGCGTTGAAGTTCAATATCAGAACTATGGTGGTATATCCGGTTTTGGCCGGGCTTACACTTGTGGCGTTATGCTTCATCTTCCATGCCGGGACATGGGGCTGGTCGATATTCGGATTTCCGGCCAACCGCATTGTTTATGCCTTCTGCTCCGTTGTCGGCACGATGCTCGTGCACCAGGGGCTTGACGGTATCGCCAAATATTACAACCACAAGGTAGGCGATGACAGGTTCAACTTTGAGAATGAATCATTCCAACAGTCGGAGAAGATTGCCGAGACACCGTACTCCGTGAATATTCCTATGATATACTACTACAAACGACGTATGCACAACGGCTGGATCAACATCATCAATCCGTTCCGTGGCACGATAGTTTTAGGTACTCCCGGCTCCGGCAAGTCTTTCGGAATCATAGACCCGTTTATACGCCAGCACTCCCGGAAAGGTTTTGCGATGATGGTATATGATTACAAGTTTCCGACACTTGCCAAGACGCTTTTCTACCAATACTGCAAGAATCAGCACTACGGCCATCTGCCCGCAAACTGCGGCTTCCGTATTGTGAATTTTACAGATGTGGAATATTCCAACCGCATCAATCCTATCCAGCGCAAGTATATACCCGACCTCGCGGCGGCTTCGGAAACGGCTGCGACACTGCTTGCATCGCTCAACAAAGGCGGAGGCGAGAAGAAGGGCGGCTCGGAGGCTTTCTTCACGAACTCGGCCGAGAATTTCCTTGCGGCCATCATATATTTCTTTGTCAATTTCCATCCGACGGGCTTTCTCAAAGGGAAGAAGCTGAGACGCTTCATCTCGCATGAGGGGAAGAGGCTGGAGCTTGTGATACGCAACTGGGATGACTACAACGCCATAGATGAAAACGGTGCGGTGGTGCTTGATTTCGTGGACTCCAACGGCAATGACGTATCGACCGACGAGGACAGGATGTTCGTTGACCTTAACGGCTTCTCCTACATAGACCGCCTCGGCAAGCTCATTCTCATAGACCGCTGCTGGTATGAGGACGAGGCCGGAAACGAGGTGGAGCCGGACACCGTTACCGGGGAGTTCTCGGATATGCCCCATGTGCTTTCGTTCCTCGGACGCAAGTATTCGGAGGTATTCGATATTCTGATGATGGATGACAGGATAGCCTCGCTGATGGCCCCCTTCAAGTCTGCCTACGAGAACAAGGCCAACGACCAGCTTGAGGGTATGGTGGGTACCCTGCGCGTCAACGCCGCAAGGCTCGTGTCACCGGAAGCCTACTGGGTGTTCACCGGTGACGATTTCGACCTGAAGATTTCAGACCCGGAGAATCCGAGCTATCTCGTGATTGCCAACGACCCGGAGAAGGAGCAGGTTATCGGCTCGCTCAACGCGCTTGTACTTAACCGTCTGATTACCCGTGTCAATTCAAAGGGAAATATCCCGGTGAGCATTATCGTGGATGAGCTGCCGACCCTGTATTTTCACAAGATCGACCGCCTCATAGGTACTGCGCGAAGCAACAAGGTTGCCGTGACTTTGGGATTTCAGGAGCTTCCGCAACTTGAAAGCGACTACGGGAAAACCGGGATGCAAAAGATAATCACCACCTGCGGCAATATCTTCATGGGCGCGGCACGCAACAAGGAAACGCTCGAATGGGCGCAGAATGACGTGTTCGGCAAGGTGAAGCAGACCTCAACTTCTATAACGATTAACGACCAGAAGGTATCCACATCTATCTCCGAGAAGATGGACTATCTCGTTCCGGCTGCCAAGATTGCGGACATGGCTACGGGATGGCTCGCGGGTCAGGCGGCTCGTGACTTCACGGCCACCGACAAGAGCATGATGTCGCATTTCGACATTGAGCAGTCCGAGGAGTTCAAGACCACCAAATATTTCTGCAAGACCAATTTCGACATGGCGCGGATAAAGGAGGAGGAATCCCACTATGTGGAGCTTCCGAAAATCTACACTTTCGCCGACGAGCGGGAGAAGGAGATTATGCTCAACCGCAATTTCAAACGTGTGAACCGGGAGGTGGAGGATATGGTGAATGAACTTTTAGGAATACAGTCATAGAAATGCCGCTGTCTATGAATAATGCCGCTGTATTCAGCATACCCCTTTCCCTCCGGGCAAGCGGGAGCGCGTTGAAGGTTATCGCAATCCTCTCGATGGTGGCCGACCACTGCGCCTACTTTCTGATGGAGCCGGACGCGCCGTTTTACAGCGTGCTCCGCTCCTTCGGGCGAATCGCATTCCCGGTGTTCGCTTTCCTTGTGGCCGAAGGGTTCGCCCACAGCCACAATCGGATGAGATATTTTCTGATTCTTATACTGGCCGGGATAGTGAGTGAGATACCCTGGTATCTGCTCAACGGGGCCGACGGCACGCATAATGTCATGTTTACGCTGGCTCTGGGGGTGTCGGCTCTCGCGGTGTTCGACCGCCTGTGCGAGCATGGGCCGCTGTCATTCGCCGGGGTGTTGGCCGTGGCCGCTCTTGCATGGTGGCTCGGCACTGACTATGACTGGCGCGGAGTGCTGATGATTTTTCTGTTCTATATCCTCCGGCACGGCACCATACGCCCGTGGCTGGAGCGTTCATGGACGCATTTCCCCTCTCAGGCCGTGTTGCAGATTCTCTTTACCTTCCCCCTCATGTCCCACTACGGCATAGCTGGAGCGGTTCTTGCCTCCGTTGTCATCTTCCTATACGACGGCACGAGGGGATTCATACGGGGCAATACCGCCAAATACTCCTTCTATGCAGTCTATTCCGCTCATCTACTCGCGATTGCGGTCTTAAAGTTCCTACAATAGATGAATCCTATAAAGGTAAAGTATCGGTAATTTCGCAAAAAAATACCGATACTTTTACGTTGATTTGTGCTTTTTATTCAGTCAGTAGGCTTATTTACTGTAACATATCGTTGATTACCACTCGTAGGTTTATCGGGTTCCGTCATTGCCAGATTGCCAACAGAAAGCAAGGGGTTAATATATCCCTCAATAAAACTCTTTCTATCTTTTAATCCTAAATGTTTCATTATCTCCATTAAGGATTTAGATTCTTTGCAAAACTCCAATAGCAACTGTATCCTTTGCTCCTTACGGAGTGTTTTCTTAGTATCTTGTGGGGCATCTTGTGGGGCATCTTGTGGGGCATCTTGTGGGGTATCTTGTGGGGTATCTTGTGGGGTGTTTTCTTTTACCTCCTTTTTAAGTGCCAATGTCAGAACCACTGAATCCGGGCGAGTTTCTTCTTCAACTGTCGGGTTTGGCAAACCGAGATAGTTCCAACCTCCAACAATTTTATCAACTCCGCTCCCGGCCTTTTCCGCTCCACCAAGACGCATAAAGATATTTTGGAGTATCGGGTTACGGCAAATGCTACGACCTCCTTTGAAATACTGCTGTTTTGAAACGAGCATCATACCGGGATTCCTGAAAACAAACTTGTCATCCGTATGCTCCACGACTATATTACCCATAGCACTTATATCGCTATGTATTATACAGTTTATAAGTGCCTCTCTTACGGCATCATGTGCAGGGGTCTCTTCTTGACGAACACCATCCTTAATCATAAATGGGCGTGGAAGTGACTGAATCATGCGGTTATATACCCTTATATAGATATATAGAATTGATACAGATTGGCTTCCCATAAGCCATCCGGATAAATTCTATTAGTCCATCTGACACTTGGATCGTCCGTACCTATTCTTTCCCTGTAATCTACGAAATAAGAGGGATCAGCCGCAACATTTGTGATACTTTCGTAGTTGCCGAACATCAATAGACCGGCCAAAGTCAGACCCTCTTTCCCTGTTTCAAAGTCGATGGCATACGCACCTATCTTCTTCATAAAATCCATATCGCTTATGGAAGTCCAAGGATGGGTGGGCTGTAAAGTCGCAAAAGTCTGTCTGTATTGTCTGAGCGATTCTTTGTCTATATCGCGCTCAAAGTTGAAACCACTCAGAATACGGGCATCCTGTGAGTGTCGGTCATGTTCGGCATCTGCAAACATACGACGGACTTCCGTATCAGTACACAAATAATCTCCTTCGTGATTTCTACGATATGTGTTGCCGAAAGGGTTAGAGCCTACATACACCGGTCTTATCTCATAATTGGCTCTCGGTATATTGCAGATAAGAATATAAGAGCCATCTATATTCTCCGTGATTATATCTGATTCACGGGGAAGGCATGCACTTATCTTACCCCGGTTATGAGCACAATCCCAAAATATCTTTTTGTATTTAACAATGGTCGCTTCATCAAGCCCATCGAAATGAAATTTATTGTTCTTCTCGACTACTCCAAGTACGATAATTCCACCATTAGTATTTGCGAAAGCAGAATAGCTCTCCCAAAAACTACCGGGAAAACCACCTTTCGCAGATTTGAACTCAACCTGCGCAGATTCACCAAGAGTTGCCAAACTCTTGATTTTATCATTAAGGAGTATTCCGTTTTCTTCCATTCAGTCTATGATTAAACAATTACAATAGCAAAGGACAAGCTGTACTTATCTCCTGACTATCATACGATTTACAAATGCAAAGTTACGAATTTTATTTGAAAAAGCCACATTGCTGACGCTCCAAATCGGGATTTAGCACTGATTACAGCTGTTTCAGCACCCGGATAACGGCGCGGATATAGCCCGGATCCTCGGCATAGCCGATGTTTTTCAGCCACAGCAGGTAGTTGCCGCCCTTGTAGCGGTACTGCACCTTGGTATAGTAGGCTCTGACACTCTCCGTCCAGTGGGTGAACTCGTAGTATTCGCCCGTCCTCGGATTGGTAAGCCCGAAAAGGTTATGCTTGTTGCGGCAGACGGACGATTTGAACCAGCCCGTTTCAAGAATTGCCTGGGCCAGCACTATTTTAGGGTACTTTATGCCGTTCCGCCTTATCTCTTCCATAAGATTCGGGATTGTCAGTTCGGGCAAATTACGATTATCCTCGCTTTCAAATCGTGATTTACTCACTATGCCAGAATTGCGGAATAGAGTATTGTTATCGTTCCTTTGATTGCCGTCAGATTTGCATTCCGTCAATGATTCCGTATCGGTAATCCTTTCTTTCTCAATAGGTTTATCTCTTTCAATAAGAGTATGTCCCACAACAGGACATTCTTTCGTGATGGTGTGAAACTGAGCCATCGACGAAGAGGGAACCGCAATCATGGCGGCAAGTATCAGAATTGTGTCCAAAGTGTTCATTCGCGGATTTTATGTGAAATAATTTTGTCAATGACAAGTGGTTGACACCACGAAATTAACCCCATTAAAGAACCCGTATGAAAGATTCGGACACAATTCTATCAAATCAGCTTCCATATGAACAGTTGGCGAAACTGGGACTTAACCGCGACAAAGTTGAAAAACTCCCGCAAGAGGTTAAGGAGAAGCTGATTAAAGGCGAAGTAACACCGCTTATGGAGGTGTCGATACCTGCCACTAATGGCATGGTGATAACCTTGCCCCTCAAACTCCAGCTCGCCGCCGACAAGGAGGGCAATCCCACACTGATAGCCTATCCCGTGCAGCGCGAGCTTTCAGCCGAAAGGAGCAATGAACTCCGGCTGTCACAGCAGGAGATAGACGCGCTCCGACGTGGCGACGTGCTGCAAAAGACCGTCGATATAGACGGTGAGAAAACACGCCGCTATCTCCAGCTCGATCCCGAAACCAAGTCAATAATCCACCGCCGCGTCACCGAGGTACAGATTGAGCAGAGGCTCAAGGATATGGAGAAGGTGAATGACATCGAACTCGGCACACAGCAAAAACAGCAGGTACGAGAGGGCAAGCCTATGGAACTGAACGTAGGCGGCGAGAAAGTAACCATCGGCATCGACCTCAAGGAACCGCAGGGATTCAGGGTTGTGCAAGGCGACATGAAGGAATGGGAGCGTCAGCAGAAGCTCCGCTACGATGACCTCCATCCCGAATACCTCGGTCTGGTAATGACCGACAAGAACCGCTGGGAGTATCAGAAGGTGGTGGAGCATGATTCCAAGGAACGTGCCATACGGCTTGACACGAATCATAAGGAAGAGCGCAAATCCGGATTCAAACTCTGACTATGGGAGACACATCGGACAGGACAACTTTCGAGGATAATTGCTGCCTTGCTGAACGGCTCTTTAATGTGTCGCGCAGAATAGCCGAAAAAATAGCTGACAAACAATCTTTCTACAACCCACTTACCCAAAGAATCCAAACAAAGGAAGCCTTGCTGAAAGGAAATTATGAACGCAGGGCTGACAGGATCCAGCAATGGATAGACAGGGAGGAAAAACGTATCAGCAAATTCCCCGGCTATGACGGCGTGGAGCCTTTTATATATTTCGCGAATGGAACTGTCGATATGCTCCGCTCACATAGCCGGAACGAAAATATCCACCAATCCGAGGAAATTAAGGAACCAACCGATAAACAACAAGATATGCCAAAGAAAAAGAAAACGAAATCCCCGCAGGAGGAACCGGCCACCACTGTAAAGACCACCGCCGGGGGCGAAACCCCGAAGGAGAAGAAAACCGAATCGCAGTCAGCCGTACCGGGCGAGGCACAGGCGGAGCGCAAGCCCCGTGAGCCGCAGATGGTGACCGTCAACGGTGACAAGGTGACGCACGGCCACGCCTACCAGAGCAAGACCAATCCGGAGGACTGGTATTTCACCGCCAAAATCAACGGCGAGCAACTGAAGCCGCAGAAGATGGATCCCGCAGATGTCGCGGCATACGAGAAGAAGGAGATAACGGTGCCGGAACTCATGCAGCGTTACTACCCGACAAAACTCATGCCGAGGGTGCCGGAGGAAGCCTTCAGGTACCCCAACGGTCTTGCCGGGCCATCCGGCCCTCTCACTGTTGACAAGTTCAACGTATATAAGGAGACCGACGAGACCCGCGCCGACTACGGCAGATACAAGTTCTACGCACAGGTGGGCGAGAAGAAAATGTCAACTCCCGCATCGCGCGAGGATCTCAACGCCTATTTCGACCGCGTGATGACACCGGGCCAGCTTGTGGAACGCAACTTCGGCGAGCGTCTGCACCTTCCTTCCCACTACGCTCAATTCCAACTTCCCGATGGGATAGACCCCAAGGGCGTCCGCGTCGCCAAAGACCGCTCCGACGGCAAGTGGAAGGTGTCGGCCGACCTCGGCGAGGGCCGTGGCCGGACATCGAAGCAGGAAATATCCTTCGACGACGGATATTCGCTCTTCAAGGCCAAGAGCGCGACACGCGAGCAGATAGCCGCCAAGTATCTCGGACAGGAGATAACGGCTAAGATGGCCGCGCCGCTTTCAATGGAGAAGTCTGCCTCCGTGAAAATGTAACCCAACGTATCACCCATAACAGAATATCAATACCACAATGGCAAAATTAGAATACGACGAGCTTGTGCAGCTCCTCCAGGACGGCAACATCGGGTATCTCCGCTTCATGCTGGAGAGCGACAGCGCGGAGTCATACCTCGAATGGTGCGAGCTTCACGGCATAGAGCCGTCAGAGGAATCGGCCGAGTTCTACTACGACGAGACCGAGATTGACATGATGGAGCGTCAGCTCATAGACGACGAGACCTATGGCATCTGGAACTGACGGCTTCACCGGGTCCGGGCAGCAGGCCCTCGACCGCTTCGCGCAGATGATGATAGAGCGCATGGAGCGGATGAAGGCTTCGGACTGGCGGCAGGGCTGGATCGGGGGCGCGTCCTCCGTCGGCCTTCCCCAGAACGTGACCGGACGCAACTACTCCGGCTCCAACTCCTTCTTCCTCCAGCTCCATTCCGCAATGCGAGGCTACGAGCTTCCGGTGTTCCTGACTTTCAAGCAGGCGCACAACTTCAAGGCGCACGTCCTCAAAGGCGAGAAGGCTTTTCCGGTCATCTACTGGGATATGCTGGTGCGCGACAAGGACGGAAAGAAGATAAGCTCCGACGAGTACCGAGCCATGTCGCAGGAGGAGCGGAAAAAACTTGACGTGATACCGTTCATTAAGGCGTTCCCGGTGTATAACCTCGACCAGACCAATTTCCGCGAGGTTCAGCCGGAGCGTATGCAGAAACTCCTCGACCGCTTCAAGGTGCCGGAGATACGCGACACGCAGGGGATGTACGCACATTCGGCACTTGACAGCATGGTTGCGCGGCAGACGTGGCTCTGTCCCATACAGGCCGACCGCAAGGAGAAGGGTGCATATTATTCCCCCTCCAGCGACATAGTGGTGCTTCCTATGAAGGCGCAGTTCAACACGGGCGCGACCCCGGAAGAGGTATATCGCGACGGCATGGAGTTCTATTCCACCATGCTGCACGAGATGGCCCACTCCACCATGACACCCGAAAGGCTCAACCGCGAGGCTGGGGCTAAGTTCGGCGACCCGAAATATGCCAAGGAGGAACTGGTGGCGGAGCTTACCGCCGCCATGATCTCCCACTCGATGGGTTTTGACGCGAGGGTGACGGACAACTCGGCAGCCTACCTTGATTCCTGGATTTCGGTGCTGAAGCAGGAGCCGAAATTCATAGTCTCGGTGATGGCCGATGTTAACAAGGCTTCGGAGATGATACTCGACCGTGTGGACGCGCAGCGTCTCGCCCTCGGAGAGCAGCCATACCTCGCCAAGAACGACCCGCTGATGCCCTCGCCGGAGGACGAGATATGCCCTTTCAAGAACGCGGCCATAGTAAAGACCCGTTCAGGCGATTTCGCCATACGCGCCTCCTACAACGGCGTCGATCTCGGAATGAAGCCTATCGAGCGTTCAACGGCCCGGATGTATTTCCAACTCACGGACGACCGCGAGAAGCACGCTTTTCTCGGCACCACCATCCGCAAGCATTACGAATCGGAGATTGCCGGCATAGACCGCAAGGCTTCCAAGTCACTCTCAATCGCATAAGTCTATGGCACCGGGCGATTACAGGATAGATTTCAAGGCGTTGAAGGCGCGTGTCGGCATCGACGATGTGGCATACTCGCTCGGCTACCGCCTTGACCGCAAGGCCGGGGTCGGACGCTACATTGAGCTTGTATTGGGAGAGGGCAAGGAGAAGCGCGACACGATTATTGTCAGCAACCGCCGCGACAAGGCGGCGCAGACATTCTTCCGGCGCGACGGCTCCAAGGGTGACGTGGTGAGCTTCATACGCGAGAACCTTAATTCGTTCAACGCCTCCGGGCAGAACGAGTGGCTGAGAATCGCCAAGGTGCTGGCGCAGTTCGCCAATATGCCTGAACCCGAATACGGCAGGGAGCGCGACTATGTGCGAGGGGCATCCGCTCCGCAGGTGTTCGACCCGAAGCGTTACAGCGTCCGACGGATAGACACCGACCGGATTCCCCGGCTGTTCTCGCAGCGCGGCCTCTCGGCCGATACAGTCAGGACGCTCGCGCCCTTTATCTCCCTTGTGTCAGACCGCCGCAACGAGAATTTCAATGGCTTCAACATCGGATTCCCTTACACCGCCGCCGACAGCGACAAGGTGAGGGGCTACGAAATCCGTGGCATGGGAGGCTACAAGTCAAAGGCGGCCGGCACCGACTCCTCCACCGCCGCGTGGGTGGCCGACCTCTCGCACGGCAGGAACGGCCTCGTGCGCCATGTGTTCTTCTGTGAATCGGCCTTTGACGCTATGGCTTTCTTCCAGATGAACCGCACGCGGCTCGGAGAGGAGATTGCCCTCGTGTCGCTCGGCGGCACTTTCTCCGACCGTCAGGTGCAGGGGGTGATGGAGCGTTTTCCGAACGCACGGGCATACGACTGTTTCGACAATGACCTTGCCGGACGTGTCAACGGCCTGCGGCTTATGGCCCTGGTGGAGGATATTCCTTTGAAAATCACCAAGACCGATGCCGGGCTTATGGTGGAGGCAAAAGGCAAGAGCTTCGGCATATCGCCGGAACGCTCCATCTACACGCAGGTCGGCAGCCATATCCCGGTGCGCTACCGCATGGGGCAGTGGCAGCCGCCCAAGGACTTCAAGGACTGGAACGACTGTCTGTTAGGCAAGCGTGCCGAGCCGAAGATAATGCCCTCCAAGCATGAACGTGACGATAACCTTGCCGAGCGACGAGGCTCCGGCATAAAAATGTGACTGACCGATGAAGATAACGAAGAATTTACAGCCATATAAGGCAAAGGCTATGGCGTTGCTCGCTTTCTCCCTTTTGTCGATTCCGGGAGCGGAGATAACGGCCCAACAGACCGACCCGACGCTCACGGCGGCGGTGATAGCGCAGACGGCGGAGCTGAAGAGCATACACAAGAAGCGCAAGACCACCCAGGAGCGGATAATAGCTGCCGAGGCTGCCGTTACCGTGGCCCTCGACCGGGTACACTCCGTGGAGAACAGGATGCTGGAGTATCTTTCCAACGCCCAGGGCGCGATGCAGAACCTATACCAGATTAAGCGTGCCGGAGAGCTGGTGCTGACGGAGATTCCGAAGAATTGCGACCTGCTGCGGAAGTCTGTGCCGGGGCACCTCAAAGGCACGGCCATAGCCCTGCTGGTGTCGGACGAGCTGACAGACGCGGCAACCCAGATGGCGGCTCTCTATCCCTTCATGAAACAGCTTGTGACCTCCGGGAGCTACAATGTTACAGATTCAGATGGCAACAAGCAAAAGCACAAGGTGAACCTGCTCAACTCCGCCGAGCGGTACTATATAGCCAACGAGGTCGTGACACGCCTTGAAACGATAAACACCGACCTTTGGCTGTTGGCGTGGCAGGTGCGGACGCTATCGTGGAACGACCTCTGGTTTTCTCTCGACCCAGACGGCTGGGCCTCGGTGATGTCGGGGAAAGCGATAGCCGAGAACCTTGTGTGGGAGTGGAACACCATCAGATACAGATAATACTGATAACGACAATCAACATTTCTACATTTCTACATTTCAATATGGATAACGAGACAAAGACAATCGGCCGCTGCCCGGTGTGCGGCGGCAACGTGGTAAAGACCTGCAAGGGCTACCGCTGCGAGAATAATACCGGGGAGGACGGCAAGTGCGGCCTCTTCATCAACGGTGTGATAGGCAACCGCAAGATGGCCGACGCCGAGGTTGCGGAGCTTCTGGAAAAGCGGAGCATACTGCTTGACGGCTTCGCCACGAAGGAGTGGAAGGCTTTTCCTACGGTGCTTGTAATGGGTGCCGACGGAGCGATAGCTATGGAGTCGGTGGTGGCACGCTGCCCCCGTTGCGGCGGTGAGATCCGTGTCGGCACCAAGGCGTTCAACTGCTCCAACTACCGTCAGGAGGGGAATCCATGCGATTTCGTGATATGGCGCAACATAGGCGGCCACCTGATGACGCTCGACGACGTGCGCGAGATATGCGCCGACGGTGTGACCTCACGCGAGATAGAGATGTATGGCGAGAACGGCGCGATATACCGCCGCAAACTCAGCCTCTCACCAGACAAAACAAAGGTTATCAAGGTATGAGGCCGGGAACGAAACTTGCCGTGCTGCTCGTGTCGGGCGCATTGGTGTGGGGACTTATCGCTATGGCCCTGTGTTGGCGCGAGAAACCGCAGAAGCGGGCCGTCAGGGTGGCGCAGACCGCCCTCTATGCCTCGGTTGACAATCCGGAATCGGTCAAGGTGGCGGCGGTCAGCGAGGCTGACAGCGTTTTCGGACGCGCATACATAAACGACGATGAGAAGATGGCTATTGCCGTGTCGATGATGAAGGTGAACGATAGGGTGATGTCGCAGACAGGCGACCTCGGAAGCATGGATTATGAGAATCCGGCTCTCCGGGAACTTATGGAGAGGCAGATGTCCTCGATGTCGGCCATGCGCTCCCTGATGTCGCCTGACGGCCCGGACGCTCCGCGCAAGCCTTTCAGCGGTTGGAAGGTGAAGATCGAGTACGAGGCGGTATCGGAAAGCGGCAACCCTTACCGCTCCGAATACTGGTTCATTCTTGACCGCGACGCGCAGTGCGTCGTAAACTCCTTTGAGATTCCGTTGCTGTGATGCCCCGTTGCATCGATACCCGGCAATATCCGACACGATTCAATCAACATTTAACAACGAACATTTATGAAAGAGACTCTTAATCAAATCGAAACACTCACCGCGTCCTTCCTGAAGGACGCACGCTCGCAGCTTGACAAGGGGAACAAGGCCGCCGGGCTTCGCGCCCGTCGCGCCTCCCTGGAGCTGGAGCCGTTGCTCAAGCGGTTCCGCAAACTGTCGCTGGCTGCGGCCTCCGGCAAGGAACAGGGTTAGGATCCGGATGTTCCGGCAGGGACATTCATTATCCGCTCATCATTTTTTGCTGCCATTTCAACAGTAGGACAATTTCTTTGCTATCCGGGAATCCCTGTGCGTGAGCATGGGGATTCTCTCTTTTGATGGCCTGTGGCTTTCGCGCCCGTCTGTTTTTCGTTACAAAGTTACGCCCGGCGGTGGCTCCGGCAAGCGACCGCCTGCGGCTTGGCTGCGTGAAAAAATCCGGCAGCCTTCCGCGATTTGTGCCAAATCGGGTATTCCGTATTTTTTCACTTGCCACGCTTGCCTTCCGCCCCCTGTTCCGCGCGTCCTGTTTGTATCGAAAAAATCACCCGGACGCGAGAAGCCGCAAGGCTTCAAACAAAAGGGAGAAAAACAAAAAACAAACATTTCTCAAACATCTAAAACCCTTTTAATTATGGAAGCAGCAGCATTTCAGACCAACGCAATCAACGCAACCGCAATCGCCCTCTCGCTCATTCAGCCGAGCGGCTACAACCCCCGAAAGGAATTTGACGAGCAGAGCCTCACCGAGCTTGCCGACTCTATCCGTCAGCACGGAGTGCTACAGCCTGTCGGGGTGCGCCCCATATCCGGCACCGACCGCTACGAAATCGTGTTTGGCGAAAGGCGTTACCGCGCCTCCCTCATAGCCGGCAGGGAGAACATTCCGGCACTCATCTATGACACCCTTTCGGACAACGAGGCGGAGGAACTTGCCATTACCGAAAATCTCCAGCGAAAGGACATCGCCCCTATGGAGGAGGCGGAGGCTTTCCGTAGCCTCATAGAGAGCGGACGCTACGACACCCGGTCGCTTGCCATGCAGGTAGGCAAGAGCGAGACCTATATCCGCACCCGAATGAAACTCGCCACCCTCATACCCGAAATCGCCTCTCTGCTTGACAACGAGGACATCACCGTGAGCGTGGCTTCCGAGATATGCCGCTACGGGGAGGACATTCAGCGTGAGGTTTACGACAAGCACCTTAAAGACGGACTGCCATACAACAGTTGGCGTGGCATGACCGCCTCAAAGGTGGCGCAGATGATAGAGAGCAATTTCACCACCGAGCTTTGCCGCTACCGCTTTGACAAGTCGGCGTGTGCCTCATGCCCCCACAACACCTGCAACCTGCTCCTTTTCGTGGAGGAGGGCTACGAGGGAAAATGTGCAAAATCCTCATGCCTCAAAGAGAAGCAAATCGCCTATCTCACCGAAAAGGCAATCTCCATGCTTGCCGAGCACCCCGAAGCCAACCTCTGCCAATACCAATACGACACCAACGAGGCGGTTGCCGTGCGCCTTGCCGAAATGGGCTACGACATAGAGAACGTGAGCGACCGCCCCAACCGATTTCCGACCGAACCCGTAGCACCGCAGAGGGAGGAAGATGAAACCGAGGAAGAATATGCGGAGGCAGTGCAGGAATATGGGATTGACTTGCAGGAGTACAAGGACAAGTGCGCCGGACTGCTTGCAAAGGTGGAGGCGGGCGAAATCTCCCTCGCCATCATGATAGGGCGCAATGACGTGACCCTCGGCTACAAGGCTGTGCCCGTGCAACAGCGTGAGGACGGAAGCGCGGCTGTGGCAAAGGTTGCCGAGTTGGAGGCAAAGGACGTGCGCAATAGGGAAATAGCCGTTGAGCGCACCATTGCCGACACAAAGGAGCAAATCAAAAAGGTTGACGTAACCGAGGCGAAATTCACCAATGAGGAGGACAAGATGATATATTTCTTCCTGCTCTCATCGCTCCGCAGGGAACATTACGAGGCCGTGGGGCTGACCGACCGTGACCCATACGCTCCACTTACCGACAAGGACAAAATGGCAATCATTGCCAAGCTCAACGCCAAGACCAAGGCGATTATCCGCAGGGATTTCCTTATTGCCAATTTCAAGGACGCATACCGAGATAATGCCACCGCTGACCTCCTTTTCGCTTTCGCCAAGAAGCACATGCCGGAGGAGTTCGCCGCCATTGAAAGCCAATATAACGCGGTTTATGAGAAGCGTCACAAAAAACTTGAAGAACGCATCGCACAGCTCATGCCGAAAGAACAGCCGGAAGCCGAACCCGAAGTTCCCGACACTCCCGAAACCGCAGAGCCGGAGAAAGCCGTGACCGACAATGCCGAGGAAATTGTGACTGATATTCCCGATGAAGCCACCGAAGAAATCACCGAAGAAGCCGAGGTGATTCAACCCGACTCTGCCGAGGACGCACCGCAGGAAACCAACAACGACACCGAAGAAGCTGCCGCCTAAACCATAGGCAAATGTTTGAGCGAGCCACCCCAAGCCGAAAGGCGCGGGGCGGCTTTTGCTCGTACCCTCCCAAAAGCCGCCGGATTGGGAAACAAAAGCCGGGCTTGCGTCATCTGACAGCAAGCCCGACAATGGCCGATTGAATGAAAAGAGTCTTAAAATTTTGGCCGGCAGAAAAAAAGAATTCTCAAAGAAGCACCATGCGTCCGAAAGTCATCAGGACGATGTAGCCGATAATGAGTCCGAAAGCACCCATTATCAGGCCGGTGGTGACCATATTTTTTTGCTTGATGAATCCGGTTGCATCGGCAAGGGCGTTGGGTGGCGTGGAAATTGGCAGTATCATGGCTACCGAAGAGCTGATTGCCACCCCTATGAGAAGTGTACCGACGCCACCAAGTCCTCCAAGTTGCTCCCCCATGCTTGATCCCGCTATTGCGAGAATCGGGACAAACAATGCGGCCGTGGCGGTATGGGAGATAAAGTTTGCCATAAGGTAGCACAGCAGACTGGAGCCGATGACGACCACCAATGGAGACCATGAGCCGAAGGGGATGGAGGTTATCATGTGCTGCGCCAATCCCGATTCCTGTAGGGCGACGCCCAACGCGAAGCCTCCTGCCACCATCCATAGGATGCTCCAGCTTAATTCCTCAAGGTCGCGTTTTGTGATTATTCCTGTGACACAAAGCACGGCCACAGGAAGCATCGCCACGACATTGGCGTTTACGCCTGTCACCATATCGCACATCCACAAGAGTACAGTGACCGCGAATGTTATGTAAACGACCCAATCTTTCCAATTTGCTTCGTGATTGCTCTCTATCTGAAGATGAATCTCCTTTTGTTTGAAAGGAAACAAGGTTTTCAGCACAAACCATGCGATGAACAGGAGCAACAGCGCGAGCGGAAGCATTACGAGCATCCACTGGCCGAATCCTATGCCGAGATTCATGCCGTCGGGGTCGTTGAGATATTTCAATGCGATGGCATTGGGAGGTGTGCCAATGGGAGTTCCGATACCTCCGATGTTCGCTCCAATGGGTATTGCCAATGCAAGCCCGATTTTACCTTTGCCGTCGGCCGGCAATGCCTTGAGTACCGGGGCAAGAAAGGTAAGCATCATGGCGGCGGTGGCCGTATTGCTGATGAACATGGAGAATACGCCTGTTACGAGCAGGAAGCCAAGCATCACATTTTCCGATTTCGTACCAAACGGTGTAAGCAATGCTTTGGCAAGTTTCACGTCAAGACCGCTCTTCGAGGCGGCGATGGCGATGATGAACCCTCCGATGAACAGCATTATTATCGGATCGGCGAAACAGTGCAGAATCGCCTTGTAGCTCACAAGTCTGCCGAGATTGGAGTTTTCTCGCATAAACCATAGCGAACTGTCGGAGGCGCAGAACAGCAATAACACCACCACGACCAGCGAGGTCGTCCATGCAGGAACCGCATCGAACAGCCACATGAGGGCGGCGAACACGAAAACCGCTATTATGCGCTGCTCAACCACAGTCAGTTCCGGGATACCGAAAAATGATGTCGGTACAAGCCAACAGAACAGCGTGGCTGAAATCGCAATTGCCAGTTTCAGGAGTTTTATCTGAAGGGAGTTATTGCTTTGCCTGTGTTCCTTTTTCCACTGGTGATATTCCTCTACCAACTGGAATCCATGAAAATTTTTAAACATAACTTTCTTCCGTCGCCATATTATGATTGTCAATCATGGATGCCAGGGATTCAATTTTAGACCACTGGTCGTTGTAGTCAAGTCCGCGAGGGGCATAGCTTGACAGATTGAATCCTGTTTTGGAGCCGACGGCCAACAGAGCGGGTTTGATATACCGCTCTGCTTTCCCGACAAAGCGAGTTATGTTTTCTTCATCGTCCGGGAACGGCGTATGAGCGTCGATAAGTCCCAGGACGATTTTCTTCCCTTCCGGAACATGTCTTAGAATCTCCACCGAATAATCGTCAGCGGTGTCAAAAGGCATGAAGAATTTGTCGGCATTGACCTCCGAGAGGATTCGGGGCATTATATTGTCTGGATATTTGATATATTCCCATTCCGGCACTACCGTGTCGCCGCCGGAAAGATATATCCCCTTTTCAAGGTCGGCAGGAAATCCCGTGAGCGAATCGTTGAGCAATTTTATGACCGTATCCTGCAATCCCACGGTGTCTATGCCTCCTTGCAGAAGCCTTTTCGTGAAATTGTCCTCGCAGAGCCGTCCGCATACCGTATCATCGAGAACTATGCTGCGGCATCCGAGTCCGTATAATCTTGATATGTTTTTTCTGTATGCGTCCGTTATATCGGACAGCAGGTTTCCGGCATCGGGATAGATTCTTTCAGGATGTCCGTCGGACATAAGAAAGACCTGCATATATAATTCAGCCGGAGAGGGTATTATCTGGCGGCATAGGGCACGTCCGGCGACAATGCCGGCCATAAAGCTGAAATCCTCGAAATAGGGATGTGAGGGATTATAGGATATGCGTCCCGTGAAACGCAGCAGATCTGTAAGCGCGTCCTCGTTGGAGTATATGTGCCCGCTTTCAAGTCGTTCCTTCCTTATACCGTAAAATCCAAAGAAGAAATCCTTGTCCCAGTAATCCCAGCGTATGCCTCCGGAGGTTACTGTCTTTAATCCGCAGCCGATCTGTCTTTCAACTATATCGCGGACAGCCTCATTCTCAATCTCTTTCAACCGGGCGGATGACAGGCTCCCTTGCCTATGTCCGGTGCGGGCCGCAGTCAGTCCTGACGGCGGCAGATAGATTCCGATTACATCAATTTCCATTTTTTGCGAGTGAACGATGATAATGTTTGACAGTGGGTTAGACATTGTATCATCACTCGCGATTCATGCGGTTTCAATACCGCGCATACCACAAAAGGCAAAGCCTTTTTGACTTCACCGACGCGACCGTGGGGATTATATGTGTCTCCGTGCGATTGGCCGTAAATGTCGTGTATTTCAGTTGTCGCTATCATGGAATCCAGTCCTCGGGATTAATGATACAATGGTCCCGGCAGGTCTCCTGACTTGTCCTGTTTCCGTAAGCCTTCCCAACCGTATAGTGGTCAGTGACTGTAATCTACGGAAATCCTTGGCGGACTCACAGTAGCGGGTCTGTTCAGGATTCTCACCTGATTCCCTTTTAATCCGTGGCATCTTGCAACGCGCACGAAACCTGAGACGGTGCAAAATTACTCAAATTTATTGAGACGGCAAGTGATTAAAGAAAAAAATCCGTAATCATCCCTCAATACTCATCTTTCAACGATTTGGGGTTGATTGTGGAAAATGGCACTGACAAGCACAAGGTATTCCGGAAGCACACCGTCTTTGCCCCACAGGAGTTTGATGTTGAAAAGCTCCGACAGGGTGCGTTCTATGTCGAATCCGAAGGCTTCAAGCGAAGGGCGTACCTTGTCGGGGTGTCTGCAAGGCATCCCGCATTTGCGAGTACATTCCCCGTCAAGGCAATGGAGGCATTTGCCGATATACGCAAACGCCCGGCCTCCGGTCTCGCGCTCCATTTCAAGCAGCCGCTTCTCTATGCGGATTCTTTCGGGAAGTATGAATGTCTGTGTGCTTTCAACCGGTATGTCGTTTTCAAATGGCGTGATTTTCGCTGCCATCAGATGTGCATGGCGATATTGCAGCAGAAAATCCTCCGTGTCGAAATCAAAAGGAGGACAGCCCCAACTGTTGCCGAAGTTGGGACACATTTTGCAAAGTTCTATGAAGCGTTCCTCGTCGCGGAACCGCTCTATGTATTCTTCAACCGGTATGTCGGCTGTAAATTCTTCTACCGAGTATTTTTCCATTTATCCAAGTGAAAAAGTTGTTCGATATATCCTGTCTCTCTCATTTCGTCGGTGGATGTGCATATCAGTTCCGGCGGGTTTATCAGGGCTATACGGTCCGTGAGCGACAATGCTATGTCAAGCTCGTGTGTCGAGAACAGTATGCACTTTCCCTGCTCATGTGCCAGCCGTCCGAGAAGCGTGCATAGCTCGTAGCGGTTCGGCATATCAAGGAATGATGTAGGCTCGTCGAGGAGTATCACAGGTGTGTCCTGTGCCAAGGCGCGGGCTATCATTATGCGCTGGCACTCGCCGTCGCTCATCTTGTCCATAGTCCGCAAGGCGTAATCCGCCATTCCCACCTGTTCCAATGACCGTGCCACAATCTCCCTGTCGGCATCCTGCATCCGGCCTATCCAGTTGGTGTAAGGAGCGCGACCGATGGCCACCACGTCCTCACACCGCAGGTTGGATATCCGTGTCCGTTCCGTGGTAACAAAGGCAAGCGTCCTCGCAGTATCTTTGGGTGTAAGGCTTTTTATATCCTTGCCGTCAAGTCTGATCGTGCCGGTGTAATTGCGGTTGAGTCCGGCAATGGCGCGAAGCAGCGTTGACTTTCCCGTTCCGTTGCGGCCTATCAACGCGGTAAGCTCCCCCTTGCCGATAGCGGCGTTGACATCGCGGAGCAGCGTGCGGTTGCCGAAACCTGTTGAAAAATTCCTAAGCTCTATCATGCCCATTTGTTAAGGTCTATTTGTTGCGCAACACCACCCATACCACGATAGGGATTCCCAGCAATGCGGTTATGGCATTTATCGGCAGGGTGAACATTTTGGATATTATATCGCAAAGAAGCAGTATCGCCGCTCCCGAAAGGATTGTGCCGGGCACAAGCACCCGGTGGTCGGAGTTTCGGAAAAGCATCCGTGTGACATGAGGCATGGCAAGACCGATGAATCCTATCGGGCCACAGAACGCCGTCACCGTTCCGGCAAGAAGTGTCGTCGAGAGGAACAGCAGCCCTCTCGACCGCTTTATGTTCAGACCCATCGTCACGGCGTATTCCTCGCCGAAAAGCAAAAGATTCAGCGGCTTTATGGTAAGCACGGCAAGCAGCAGCCCGACAATCACTGAGGGAGCAAGAACAGCCATCTGTCCCCATGTGACATCACCGAGAGAACCCATAGTCCATATCACAAAGGCTTTCAGAGATCCCTCCTTGCTGAGATACTGCAATATCTGCACCACGGCTCCGACACCCGACGAAAACATCATGCCGAGAATCAGTATCACCATAATGTCCTTTATCCGCTGACCAACGGCAGCTATCACGACAAGCACTGCGGCGGCTCCGAGCCAAGCGGCCCCGGCTATGCCTATCGACGAGCCGACCCCTGCAAGAACCACGAGGGCCACGCCGAGACTTGCACCCGAACTGATACCGAGGACATACGGGCCGGCAAGGGGATTGCGGAAAAGCGTCTGCATCTGCAGACCGCTCACCGACAATGCCGCTCCCGCCATCAATGCCACAACCGCCTTTATAAGCCGGATATTGAGTATTATCTTTGCCGTGGCTCGCGGGCAATCGCCGCCCGTCAGAGCCGCCCATACATCACCAACAGGTATATTGACCGCACCGATAGCCATATCCAGTGAAAACAGGACGACAGTCAGTGCTGACAATATGAAAAACAGTACGGTTGTGCGGCCTCGCATTTTCTTCTGCCTTTATTTAAGTTGCTTGTAATAGACAAAATCCTCGTTGATGACAATATCGGGATGAAATATCTTGATAAGGTCACGCAGAACGAGGTCGGGATTGACAACGCCCGATTCGTAGTAGTCGTTGCCTCCGGCGGAGTTGGTGCGGGCATTGTTGTTATATACCTTGCCGCTTGTGAAAGGTTTGGTGTCGGTGAATTTCGGGCAGGACGATTTCAGCTCGGCGAGAGTGTTTGCCATGCCGACATTCAGCCACATATCGGCCTCCGAGGTCAGTTTGTAGGCTTCCTCCAGATCTACGGGCGCGGAAGCGTTGCCCGTATTCTTTGTATAGATGTAGTTGCCTCCGGCATCCTTGACCAGCCGTGCCACATAGCTTTCGGTCGAGGGCATGAACCATGAATCGCCGTAAGGGGTATTGAGCATGACTTTCGGTCGCATTTGCGAGGAAGCGAGAACGCGCATTTTCAAATCGTTGTATCGTTCAGGTATTCCGGCAAACACCTTTTCACCGTCGGCACGTTTGCCGACGACCTCCGACAGTGCCACCAGCCATTCGGCTTTGCCGAGCGGCGATTCCTCCAGATAGTCGCCAACATACATGTATGGTATGCCAAGTTCTTTCAGCTTTACCTCCATAGAGCTTGCCCCGTTCACGCCGTAGAGCATAACCAAATCAGGATCAAGCGACATAAGAAGCTCATAGTTTATGTTTCCCTCATAGCCCACATCGCCGATCGAGTCGCGGCGAGACTGAATATCGGGATTGCTGATATAGTCGATGCCCGATACACCTACTACCCGGTTATCCTCGCCCACGGCATCGAGCATGGCTATATGTGTCGATGACATTGCCACCACACGTTTTGCATCGCCGCTGAGTACCTGACCGTCGAACCCTTCCGGGGCAGTCTCTCCGTTTCGGGCCACGAACAGCCGTGTCGTTATGCTGTCGGCTCCCTGCCACGGATTCGCAGTCTCTATTATCACGCTCTCGCCTCCGTCAGTTCCGAGAATTTTGAATCCCGATGCGTATTCGGGCGTATAGACCTCTTTGTTGAAATCGGAGAGTTTAGTTTCCTTTTTGCCGCAGGCCGCCACTACGAGCAGCACTAATATCGGCAGTATTGCAGTTATCTTTTTCATAATCAGTATTCAGAATGTTTTGTCTCTTTCTTTTTCCAAAATTTCGGGGTTATCCCCACGAAGAACTCAAAGTTGATGCCCGGCATGGGGCGTGAGAGTACCGAAAGGTAATCCTCGTTGAAAAGGTTGTTTACGGCGAGTTTCAACTGCACATCGACAGGTTTGAATTTCAAGCCCTTTTCAAGCGAGATATTGCTCATATAATATTTCGGGAGGTGTCCGGTTATTGTATAGTCGTTGCTCGACATGGTGAAACGCTCCGAGTAGTACGCCCATTTGTAGAGGAAGCTCCATGACCGCCATGTGAGACGCCCGGTGAGCGACGCGGAGTGCTTCGGAACGTATGGAAGCTGCTTGCCTACCGACTGGTCGGCGGGCGACATCTTTTCACCCTCGTTTATCGAGGGAGTCCACGAATAGGAGCCGTTAAGGTCGAACACCCATCCCTTGAAAGGCTCGAAAGCGATGTTGAGCTTCCCCTCGATGCCGTAGGCGTGTACCTTCTTCACGTTCCGGGGGGAGAAGAAGCCTTTTGTCGTTGGAAGCCAGATAATCCAGTCGTCAATACGGCTGTCGAACCATGTGACGCTGCCGCCCATCGACACCGGGAACGGTTTGGACCAGCCAATGTCAAACGAGGCTCCGGCATCGTAAGTCCAGCCGCTCTCGCTTTTCAGATTCGGATTGCCGCCGGGAAGGAAATAGAGGTCGTTCAATGTTGGGAACTTGTGGTTTTTCGACACCGAGGCTTTCAGCATCACGTTACCTTTCCTTGACAGCAGTCCGTCGATGAAGAAAGCCGGGATTACCGGCGCCCATGTCTGACCGAACATTTCCTCACGAAGCACCAATGATAGTCCGATAGGGTCGATGGGCTGCCATTTCGCTGATGCCGAGCCTGACAGCTCGATGCGGCCTTTGTCGTAACCGACAATCGCCTTGTCGCCGTCCTGAAGGATGATGTTCTTATCCTCGGAACGTACAAAATGCTGATGGGCGGATACGTTGGCGGTAAAATACCATTTCCGTGTCGGGTTGTATTCCCCCTCCGCATGTCCGTAGAAGGTGTTTACCTTGCTGCGTGAGCGTGTCATCGAGGCCCAGTTGCCCGGTGCCACCTCGCGCTTGTAGTCGTAGGCCATCCATGTGTGGATATAGCCACCCTTCACGCCGGCTTTCCAGTTGCTCCGGTTGTGATCCCACGAGAGGACGCTGCGGAATGTCTGCTCCCGCTGGCGGTTCTCGAAGTCGGTCTCGCTGCCGTAGTCGGTGGTGAGCATGGGAAGCTCGCGGTTGGAGTTGATGTACCATGCGTTGAGTCCGAAGCGGTCTCCCTTGTTGGTGTTGTAATACACCTCCTGCAAGGCGTGGAAATCTTTGTAGGAACCGCTCTTGTTGCGTTCCGTTGGGTTGTACTGGCCTATGATGTTGTGGTCATCGTCATAGATGTTGATTTTCTTGTCATGGTTGATATACTTGTAATCGTTGGGCGACGATGAATAGACAACACGGGTGGATACGTGCCAGTGGTCATTGCCATAGGTGAAGCGGGCGAACTCGTCAAAAGTCTTGAACGAGCCGATGCCCTGAACGTATTGGAAGTTGGTACCAGGCGCGACATCGGGGATAGTGCCGAGTTTCACAAGACCGCCCAATCCGCCACCCGTTTCGTTGACAGACGATGTGCCGTGAAGCAGCGATGCCTGGTCGATGAAATATGACGGGATAGTTGAGAAGTCAGTCATGCCGAGCATGGGGTTGTTTATCCTCATGCCGTTCCATGTCACCTGCGTGTGGCTCGGCGAAGTGCCACGGAATGCCACGGTCGAAAGCGTGGCGCGTCCGTAGCTCTTGACGAATACCGATGAATTGAACGTGAGAATGTCCGCCATTGAAAGGGCGATGTTCTCTTTCAGAGCCAGCGAGTCGAAGGTGGTTTTCTGCACACCGATCTCCTTCATGGGACGGCTACCCCAGACTACGACTTCGCGCAGGTTTCTCACACGGTCAGAGGTCTGAGCCGGGAGACTGACAGCCGAACATAGCGAAATACCGGCAAGCAATATGATAATATATGGTCTTTGTCGTTTCATTTTCTTGTAGATTACAGTATATATTCGGAAAGCAGATTGCGTTTTTCTTCCGCCCAGCTTTTAATCTCGTGGATACTGTCCTGATGTTCCACATAGTCCACCCAATAGGGTAATTCACGGTAGCCTATGGAAAAAGAGATAAAACCTTTGCTCCAGCCGCAGAACTCGTCAAGCGGCAGATATTCGGTAGCCTTGGACCAACTTATGCTCTTTACTTTGTTGAACATCATCTTGTAGTCTTTCTTTTCGGGTATCTCCACAAGGACGTGGACGTGATTTATTCCCCCTCCTACGGCATAGACCGGACACTTGCGGTTGGTGAACAGACGGGCTATGAGCGTAAAGAAGTCGTGCTGTCCGTCATACGGTATAGCAAGCCCCGGATTCAATGTCTGAAATATCACATGATATATATGTCGAGTCTTTTCCATGCCTATTTCCAACAAAACGCCCCCGGGATGATGCCGACGTAGAATTCATCGATAAGGTTGCCTTCGGGAGAGTAGCGGTATATCATACCCTGCTGCTGATAGTCGATAGCGTCCGCCACATAGACCTCGCCATTTGCCGGGTTAACCGTCAGGCCGTAATACTTCGTATCGCGATATTCGAGGAACGGACGCACGGGCACACGGTTTGCCGTAACGTCCATGCACCAGATGTCATTGTTTATCCAATAGAGCTTGTCACGTTCGCCGTTGAGCTGTACCTCGCTCGGAGCATCCCCGAGTTTGAACTTGAACTGTTTTTCAACAGTGAATGTCTCGGCGTCTATTCTGTAAAGCGACGGAGCTTCGTAGCCATACGGGGATCCTTCATATCCACCATCGGTAACAGTCCACATTTTGTTGTACTTATCCATTACGAGCGAAGTCGGCTGTATGCCTATCTTCAGTTCATCAACCACACGATCTGTTTCCGTGTCAATCTTGATTATGCGGTTCTGATAGCTCCAGCAGTTGCAGTAAACATATTTACCGTATTGAACCATCTGTTCGGTCGAGCCGCTTTCCATGGTCATGTCAGGCACTTGAATATAACCGGTAATCTCATACTTCTTGGGATTGACAATGAAAATGCGGTTATCCCAAAGCTGGGTGACGTATGCTTTTTCGTCACTGAGGAAATGGATGTATCGGGGCGAAGTAAGGTTTTCGATGCGACCCACCTCCTTGAACGTGTTGATATCGATTGCGAAAATCACATGGCTGTTGTTTACGACAATCCAGCCCTTGTTGTCGTAGATGGTCATTGACTGCGCCACGTCGCCGAGCTTCATGCCGTTGGCACGGAAGAACACTTCGTTCTGCACCTGATTCGTTGCCGGGTCATAGTAGCTGAGCGTGGCATTGCCATACTGAAAGTTGCCCTCGTTGCAGATAAACAAGCCGTCGCCCGTAGCGTTGAAATCCTCCACCACATCACCGTAATCCCATTCCATGCAGCCCTGAAATAGGGCTACACAGGATAGGACGGCAGAAAAAAAGAATATCTTTGAAATTCTATACATTTGTCATTTATTATATTTCCCATCAAGCATGTCTTGATAAGTGGGATTATAACCACAAGTCTTTATTGTCCAGTCATCTGCGCTTTTTATGGCATGGTTTTGGAACAAGGGCGCAAAAGTTGAGAAATCAGTAAGTTTCCTGAATTTCTCAATATAGACTTTGTCCACGCTTATCAAAGATGGGAATGATAGACTTGAGAGTTTTGTGTCTGTATTAGGAAGACTGACAATTTCCAAAGTGCCCTTCACGGTTTTGAGGGAAGCCAGTCCGAAGGTTGTCCAAGCCTTCTTGGAGTAATAGAGGTTGCAATACCACCCCTTGCCTCCAATGTATTCCAATTTTCCGAGGTCGAAATCGCCGTTGTTGCCGAGTTCCATATAAAGTCCCCAACCTTTTTTTATATCAGTGTTGTCTCTGGGCCACCACGCCGGCAGTTCGTTGAACCGTGTTGGAGAGGCGCATACTGTTGTCAGTTTAGGGAAATACCATTCCGAGGTCTTCTGAGGTACGCATATTTCTCCTCCAATTGATGTCAGAGCCGGGAAATCTAAAGACATTCGTCCGAGGATGTTGCAATATCCGCCAATCCTTGTGAGCTGCGGGAAAGAAGCTTTTTGCCCGGCCTGAATGTCAAGGTGACGATAAATTTCGGTAAACGGGTACTGGATATCCGACACACTCGGACTTCCGTTTACTTTGCGAATAACCAATGAGCCTACTTTATTCACGCCTTTAAATGCAAATGTTGAACCAAGCAGCACGAAGTCGCAATCCATGTCGGAATGTCCGTTAATAGTGTTGATTGGAACATTATCAAGATAGAGGAAGCCGTTCTCGTTTCCGTTCGCTATAAATGTGGTTGCGCTGAGGTCTATGGTTGTCGGGAGACTTTGGCAACGGAAAATATAAATTCCGTGCACGGTTGCCTTGCTGAAATCGGGCAGTGCCTCGATTCCTGCGAAGTCTTCCATGCGGAAAGTGCCTCCGATTCGGTTCACCTTTGTGAGGCCCTCGATTCTCTCGAGTTTCTCATTGAAGGTATAGGAGCTGCCGATGGGCTGGAATGCTGACAGGGACGTGAGAATGAAATCCCCGGCAACTTCCGAGAGCTCAGGCAGAGATAGTTTCTCGAAATTGAATGAGACCTTCTCCATGCTGAAACCTCCGGCCTTTTGCAGTTTGGCAAATTCGCAAGAAGTCAGATTCGGGCATGCGGCGACACTTGCCGTGCCTCCAATTTGTGAAAGTAAGGGAAATGCCATAGCTCTGATTGGAGCTTTGTTGCCACACTCAATTGTCATGTCGCCTCCGACATTTTCAAGTATGTCGAACTGGAAGGAATTCAATGCAGTAGAGGAAATGATAAGATTCCCTCCCATTGATTTCAATTTGTCGGCTATGACCATCATCACGTTGTTGTCGTAAATTTCGATGCTTCCGTTCATTTCGGTTGCCTTGTGGAAATTCACCACCTCTATCGGGGAGGTCGAGAAGTTTTCTGCCGAACCGATTTTAAGACCTCCGATTTTTGCGATGCGGTCAACTCCCGTAAGGTCGCTTCCCTTATAGCCATCTCCGATTATCACAGAGCCGGTTACCTCTTTCAGCGACGCCAGTGGCGAAAGGTCTGTAATATCTCCATCGGGCTTAGCACCGATTATCATATTACCGTCAATGACGTTCACCTTCTTCTCTGGGAAAGCATTCACCTCAGCCTGAGAGTTCAGCGTGACGTCTCCTTGCTCAGAGATGTCAGCCCTATGAAGCAGATATGTGTATTCTCTCGATTTCCCGGAGTAAGAAACTACAAGGAACACTCGTTCGTTGTTCCAGTCCTTGACAGTCGAAGGATCCGGATATATCTTCGCCGACGGAGTGGCGGTGACCGTCGCCGTCGCCCCATCAAGGTCAACCGTATATGGCACAGTTATAGTCATGTCCTCTCCGGAGATTACTGCATCATATGTTGTTCCGTCCTTTGTCAGGGAAAAGGCGGTGATGAAGTTGTCGTTGGCGTCTGCGGGAGCAGGTTCATCCTTGTCGGAACACGAGGAGAGGAAGAGGGTTGCTGACAATATTGTCGCAAACAGTCGTATTGCCTTCATGTCTTGTTACTTGTTTAAGTCCTGGAATGAGAATACTTCAGTTGAATTTTCGCCGAGTGAACCGCTCTGGGCGTTCACGCCGGTCTGCACCTTAATAAAGTCGATGTGCTTCAGATTTACAGATGCGCCATCGGGATACATGGCATTGGATATTTTGAATCCGTTCATCTGTCCGCTGCCGGTCACTGCATCTCCACCGAGACAGTCGCTGCCGATGTTGTCGGCATAACCCCACGGGAAGGCCTTATTGCTCCAATAACCCGTGGTCAGATCGACACTGTTGTTGGCGGGAAGACGTGTTCCGTAAAGAGTATATGAGTCGGCTTTTACCCAAAGGGGATAATAGAAATCCTGGGAGTGGAACTGTCCGAGGTAGCCTATTTTGCCGCTGTTGCCTTCCGAATCGACCCAGCTCACATCCATTTTGGGGCCGGACGGACGGTAATATGTCATCCAGAAATTCTGAATCGTCCCCTCTTTACCGGTTTGCGAGCCACGCAGTTCATACCATTCGTCATCTGGCTTGCCGTTGCCGTTGGTGTCCTGCATCACCCATACAATACCGGGTTCATTAGAGCCGCCGTTGGCACTGTTAAAAGCGTTGCCCTGGATGGCGAAATCATAGTTTCCGCCGGAATTTTTGATACTGTGGTCGAAGCCTACCACAATATAGCCGCCCCAGCCACCGAGAGAGACAAAAGTTCTACCTCTCAGGCGTTGGGCTGCGTATTCATTCGCCTTTTCTAAGGTATTGATATCTGATGAGTAGCCAGCTGTCCCAAGTTCGTTTACGAATTGACCCGGAGCGGGAAGAAATTCATAAACCTTGTTGGAGTATATTGTAGAGCCACCGTCACGACGGAAGGCATCTTCGCTTTCATAGGCATGTACTATCACCGATGCGATAAGTTGTGTCTCCCCGCGTGAGATATTTCTTGTCATCTTTGACTGAGAAGTTGACGGATTGGCTGTTACCGACACCGTTACCGTATATTCTCCCTTCTTTTCGGGTGTGAATTTATATGTACGTCCTGTCTCGCTGACAGTTTTGCCATCGAGCGTCCATTCAAACGAAGGATTGTCTATGTATTCCAGTATTGGGGTCAGATAAAGCGTTCGGCCAATAACTGTGTTTCTGTCGGTCAATGGCTGGAAATAAGAGGCACTTGGGAATGACACCTTATAGGGCAATTCTGCAACCACCTCTATATCGAAGTCTTTCTGAGTCTCGCCGTCTTCATTCGATGCCTTGATGGTAATCGGATAAGTGCCTAAATCTGTTTCGCAGAAAGCGTATGTGGTTTCTTCCGACACGACCTTGCCGTTTCTGATCCATTGGATTTTGAATCCGGGTTCATCGGAATGTTGTATGTCGGGAGTAAAGATATATTCTGTGTTGGGAAGGACTTTCAGTCCCTGGGTTGGGAGAGCAAGCGAAATTACCGGAGGGGTCTTCTCCAAGACCTCTATCTTGAGCTCTTCCTGTGCTGAGCCAGCCAGCGTTTCAACCCTGAAAATCACATAGATTTCCTGTGGTTCGTCATATTCCACTGTCAGCGATGGGGAACGCCCGATAATCTTTCCGTCTGCTATCCAGGCATAGATAGCATCATCAGCATTCTCCACATCGGGAGAAATGGACAACTCTCGGCCGACTTTGACCGTATAGACACCATCTTCGCTGTCGAGTGTTATCTCCGGTTTCTTTCCCGTGATGTCTTCAATCACATCGTCTTTGTTGCAGCCGGTCAGAACGAGGAGAAGGAATAGTGTTGTAAACACGTCCGTCAGATTGAAACGGCAATTTCCAATTTTAAGCATATTCTTTCTTGATTTTTACCGTCGGCTGTGGGCTGACGGAAGAGTCGTTTTGGATTGACCTATATGAACAGAGATAGGGAAACCGGTGTCGTGACCAATTTCCCTACCTCTTTATTAAAGTTTATATGTTGCTTACGGGTGGGCTGCCTTGAATCACTTTACGCATATCTTCTCAGCCTTATTGCCTGCCTTGCGGACATAGATACCAGGAGTAAGATTCTGTTTATCAACCTCGATGCCCTGAAGGTTGTAATACTTGGCCTCCACATCAGCATCCGGCATTAGAATGCCATCAATTCCAGAATTGCCACTAAGTGTATATCGGAGTTTGATTTCCTTGTTGGCATGTCCGTAGGTGAAGTCTATGCCGTAAGTGGCATCGCCTACCGTCCCTTGCGGAATCGTGAAGTCATAAAGTCCAGCTTCTGTGAACGTCTTGTTCAGGGTCACTACGAGAGTCTTGTCATCATCCTCGGCTACAGCGAACGACTTGAATGGGTCTGAAATTTGTCCGCTGTCTTTATAAAGGAATGAGGTCTTGGCGACTTCTTGGTTGATAACGATTGGCTCATCAAATGTTATCCTGAATTCAGCAAGGTCATCGTATGTCTGATTTGGAGCAGGCGTGATTGAGCTGTACTCCATATCATAGAACATCTGATACTTGCCGGTTATGGAATACTTCAGCTCAAACGCAGGATTGGTATGGCCAAGGGCAAACCCTTCCCCATATTTTACATCACCGAAGACACCTTGTGGGAAAGAAAATTCTACTTCTCCCACATTAACAACCTCATATCGCAATGAAATAATTACACTATTGGGATCGTTACTATCAATTCCTACAGATTCTATGGTCGCATTTTTACTAAAAATGTCATTCACATATGTTTCATTTATTGAAACTGGCGACGGGAAGATGAACTTTATTTGGCTAAGACGATCTACAGTATTTCCAGATACAGGCTCAACCGAAGTGTAATTGAAATCATACTCCAGCTTCTCAACATCTACTATTGTAAATGAACATGTGAGTTCCGGATTTGCTATACCATTAGTGAAATTGCCTAAAGAATAAGTTCTATTACCAACTAATCCTTTTGGGATGGTAAATGTATATGTACCTACTTCAGTAAGAGGTTCTGACGGCTCGATGACATAATGATATGCATTATCTCTGCTGATGGCACCTATTACCTCAATGTCCAATGGAGTCCCATCTTTTGTGACTGTAATAGCCTCGGTTATATTTGGATTTTCAACAAGGCTATTGTCGAATTGGAAATCGATAGATTGAATCTCTGTGACAGGATTGTTGGAAGGTGCGACAGTGGTGTTTACCGGATATAATATATATGATACAATGTCATGCTTACCAGAAAGAGTAAAGCCGCACATGCCTATAGACGAAGAATAACTTTCTTCTCCCGCATCAGTGCCCTTTTTATAAAAGGCAAATGAGTTTTCAGTACCTCCAGACATTTCATCTGTCCAAATTTGTGTTCCCCAATCCAGGGGATAAACAGTCAGGACTACCGGTTGAAGTTCTTCAAAGGAATAGGAATTGTCGTTATCTTCGGGACAAGCTGCAAAAACATACCCATCAGCATATTCTTGAGGTTGGATGCTAATTGTCATTGCATCCAAATCAATTTCTCCCACGAGGTATAAATCAATGGATGAGTCTATTTTAAAGAGGCCGTGGTAATTCCTAAATAGATTGTGAATTGCGACATGTGTATCATCTATTTTTGAAATCCATGGTATTGCATCGTACTTCCATGTGCCGAGATCTTGTCCTGCATAATTTTCTCCCGAACGAAGCGTGAAACTATCTCCGTCAATTTCCCAATTCCAGTCTTTCCAATAGTCAGAAACCGGAGTGGTGGTTTGTTCGCCCATGTCATAGCCCCAGAAATCATTATCCAAATTATAGGAAATGAGTACTTTCGACCATATTTCTTCAGGGGTTGCGGCGTAGCTGCTGACCGCAAATAAGGTGTACACAACCGCAAATGCAGTTGTGTACACCTTGTGGGATATGCGAGTGGTTACCCTTAGAGACATCTTAGTAAGCAATTTTTATATTGTCTAAGCAAATATAGGCTGGTGTATTGAGACCCCATTCGCTATTGTCTGAACCAGAGAAATTGAATTTGATGGTTTTCACGTTAGCGATGTTGCCACCATCATTTGCAAAATCCCAAAGTGTCCACTCTGCAACGGGATTTACTTCAGTTTGGTTATCTCTGTAATCTGCAAGATATTTCTCTCTTTCAGTGATGAGTGTTCCTGCATTGTTATAGCATGACATTGTCACTTTAAACCAACCCTTATCTCTTTTGATAGGAGGAACATTGACAATGATAGAATCGCCAAACTGATTTCCACTTCGGAGAACGCCATATACATAGGAAGAGTTGCAGTATTCCATGCTCTTCAGAGTGACTGGCTCCACGAAAGTAAATTCGGGCAGTTTCATGTAAGATTGGTTATGTGAATCTTGATAACCATACACAACGGCAAAGATATCAGAACCGTTCGCACCAGCACCGTTTTGGGTGGTATTGATATTTACATTTCGATTATAAACACTGCACTGGTTTTCATAGGAATACCACCAATCTTTGGCTTGGGTAGAAGATAGATTTTTTCTGATCGCCCAGTTGGAAAGCGCTATACCTCCATTCCAAAAATTGTAGGCACCGTCAATTTCATTGAGGCCAAAGAAGAGGCCATTTTCGCCGAACATCACGCCACCTTGCTGGAATTTATCTCCGGAGAAGTTTGCGTAGAGGTTTGCCCCGTAAGAGGTCGGACCGGCGAGTACTGTACCCATGTCGGCATAGTCCTCAAAAGTGATGGTGTAGTCGGCAGTTGCTTCAACACTGCGTGAGAGGACTTTCTCTGCGTTGCCATCGAAGTTGGCGAACGGCTCGTCATCGGATGAACATCCGGTGATTGCTACTGCGGTGATTGCTAAGACACCGAGAGCGAAGAGTTTTGTAAATGTTTTTCTCATAACTAAGTAGCTTAAGAGTGAAACGTTGATAAATAAGTTGCCTGTTAAGCCGATACGATAATCAACCAAACGTGTAGCATGTTTCACATCTAAAAATGTCTACTCAGCTATGAGATAACGCCGAAGACGCTATTAGCCAAGATACTTTTAGATATTCACCGATACCACGCGGATCATATCGAATCGCATCAAGGCAGGTCTTCTGACTTCGTTCCGACTTTCGCGCCTTCCCAGCCTTACGACCAGTGACATTGTGCTAAGTTTTTCGCGGAACTTACAGCAGCGGGTCTGTTGAGGAGTCTCACCTCATTCCCTTTTAATCTCGCAGGCCAACACCGCTGTGTTGGCTGAGAACCTTGAATGCGCAAAATTACGAGATTTTTTTCAATCCACCAAGGAAAAACCGATAAAACGCAAAAAATCCTTCAATTTTGACAATTTGCAGATTATCACTAGGTATCTTTAGTGAAATCGGCCGGGCTGAAGCCGAGGCAAAGCGGAGCGAGGTGTGGGCGCGAGGAGCGCATCACGCCTCACTACCTTGCATTGCCTCCGCTTCCTCCCGAATATTTGATAATCCGGGCTATATGCCATGTCCGTGAGCCGGGAGGCACACCGACATCACATATAGCCATTCTTGTGTAACCCGGTCGCGCCACAAGACCGAAGCCTCCGTGAAGGCGGCTTCCGACTTGATCCGCGCATAATGCCCGAAAACCGCAGCCCCGATGCAGTGAACGGCATCCGGCCTGCCGCAACCTGCCGGTTAAGGTCGCCGGATATACTTTTTGCTTGAAAACCCTGCGGGCTTCACCTGCGGCGGCGTTTTTGTGTGCGAAGCTACGGCGGACGGGCGGAACGACAAGTGACGCTACGCTTGAGGTCGGAGTTCCGCGCCCGTGAGCCTCCACAAATTTTCTCGTGCCTCCAAAATTTGGGTATCCCGCGCTTGCCCTCAGACTTCACACTTGTCTAATCCGCCCTGACGGTCCGCCGAGGTGTGTGCACAAAAAAACATACCCCCTGCGGATGAAGCCCGGAGCTTCAAACAAAAGGGAAAAACAAACTCAAAAATTATGGCAAAGTACAGAGTTCAGACACAATTTGTGTTCAACGGCTATTTTGATGTGGAGGCAGACAGCATATCGGAAGCCAAAAGAAACATCATACAAGACTGCGGTCTTGTAATGGGTGGCGGTATTCATTCCAATCTCCCAGACGAGGATATAAATTGGGATTTTCCTATTCACCCCGATATGGAAATTCAATCAATCCGAAAAATTCAAAACTAAAATCAAATATAGCATGGACTATCAAGCAGCAGCAACCATCATTGACCGCAATTCGGGTCTTTACGACATCACTACCAGAGAGGGCAAGGAGCGCAAACGCCTGTTTTTCTCCACACAGGGCAATATCTGCGAGTTTGCGCCACGTTCACGCAGGCGTGGCTACATCATACCCCAGTCAACCGTAGCCAACTGGCTCGGAGTGGTAAAGGTAGTGAAACCTGAAACAAATATCGTGGAAAAGTTCAGGCGTTACGCCTCGCGTGCCACCTTCCCCTCGGCATTCGTGCGGAAATGTCTCATGTCAGACCCAACAAAGGGCTGTTACGAAAATCAGCTCACTTCCGGCACACGAATAGACGGAGAGATTATCTCCCTCAAAGCCGTGGAGCGTCATGCACCGTGGGCGGTGGAGGAATTTCGCAAGGCACTTGCCGAAAGACGTGCCTACCATTCCGGTAGATTTGATTTCCGGGGCTATGACGGCTCGCTATGGTTAGAGATAGCCGACAAGGACGACGGCGATTATCGCAAAGGCGACATCAAAGCCGGACTAAGCAAGGAGTTTCGCGGCTGTGGCAACGGCTACTACTATCTGCTTATTAACGATGGACACTTTATCGGCGTGGATATAGACTGATTTATTAACCGCACCCTGCGCTGTCAGAGGCGTAGGGTGCATAAACCCAATACTGAAATGATTACGACCGAAATCAATTACAAAGGCAAGAAGTATACTTGCCGTATCGTGAGAAGCAACGAGGGTGAGGAACTGATAATCGCGGGAACAAGCCTGCTTGATGTCCTTATGCCTTATCCTGCAACCGACGACTCGGACGGCTTCGCCGACAAGGAGGCTGAAAAGATAGATGAAGATATTTTCTTCTATACCGCTGACAGCAATCTCGGGCTGCCCGATGATGAACTGATAAAGGAACTCAAAAAGGATAATCCGGAATGGTTTGATTGACAAAAAAGAAAGACTATGAACCGAAAAGAGGGAATACGCAATGAAGCCGCCGAGCGGTATAAGGACAGCGATTTTCGTGTGCCTAATATGTACTGCTTCATGGAGGGCGCGGAGTGGGCTGACAAGAATCCATGCCCCGAATGGCATAGATTCTCAGAATGTGAGCCGGAGAAAGGGCAGGTAATAATCCTTGCAGTAATCAAGGCTGATTTCAAGATAGCCTCATATCAGCTAATGCGGTATGAACCGATGGTAATGCCGGAGGTGCAAGGCGATAATGTGCGCTGGCTGGCGGTGCCCGAACTATAAAGCGGCGGGGCGTGAGGCGCGTATGCGTTCACTCCCTGCTATTTTGTGGGTGGTGTCTATGGAATACCGGTGCGCCGCCGGGGTCTTTGGATGACTATTCTTGAAACGATAGCTTGGTTCCGCTTCAAGGCTGACGCTTTGGAGCGGATGTTTTTATGGGGATTTTTTCCTGTGAGTTATTCGCTTCCGACAGGGTTGGCGTTTTTCCGTGCGAAATTACCGCGTCCGGGAGGAACGGCAAGGGCCACCGTGTTTGAGGTCGGCGGACTGCGCCCGTGAGCCTCCGCAAATTTTCTCGTGCCTCCAAAATTTGGGTATCCCGGTCTTGCCGCTGACCTCACCCTTGCCTTATCCTCCCTTTGGCCGCAGTCTGTCATTGCACGAAAAACGGCCAGCCCTGCCGGGAAGCTCAAAAGAGCTTCACAAAAGGGGAAAAAATTAGAAACTCAAACATTTCAACACCTATGCGAGTAAAGAGAATGACAATAGAGGAGGGCAAGCGGTGGGACATAAGCCGCTACCCGAATTTCCACCGTTCCGGCTCAATTATCGGAATGAAACAGCTCTACTACGGCGAACACGCCCTATTGGTACGTTGCGGAAGCTACATCTACAACGTGACCGAAAATCCCAAAATCTATCACCGCGCACATCTATAAATCACAACGATATGAATACAGACATAGACTTTATGAACATCGCCGAGGGCGACAAGGCTTTTGTCAAGAGCTTTGAAAACTTTGTCAACGGCAAAATGAGCAGTCCCGAAAAGACAGGCAGGGCAATGACCACCATGCACCGATACCTGCAACAGCAGGCGTTCAAGGTGTTCGTGGGCTACATGAAAGCCCTCGCCTACAACTACCGACGCGGACTATATGACGACCGCAACGAGTGGGCTTCGCGCCTCGCTGCCGAGGCTTACAGCCATCTCATAGACAAGGAACTCATCTACGACCCCGAATTTGCCGAACTCCAAAATGCCGCCGACTATGTACGATACTGATACCGATTTTCCCGAATACGGCAGGCAATGCGACCTCAAAGAGCCGTGGCACGGCTACCGCAGAGGCACGATAGTAGGACGCAACGGCTACCGCTTCATAATAGAATTGAGCAGCGGAGCGACCATTGAATTATACGAAGATGAAATAGAATTTGACTGATTATGAACAGACTTATGACACCGAGACTGGAGGAAGCCTTAAATGGCTTCCCCCTCTACTCCCAGGACGGAAAAGGCAAAGAAGCCGTATGCGTGGCGATATTCGCCATAGGAAACGCCCGGTGGTTTGTGCTTGAAGGGAGCAAGGAGGGCGACGACACGATACTGTTCTGCATTGTCGTGGGTCTCGCAGAGGATGAATACGGCTATGTGTCGCTTAATGAACTTGCCGGAATAGAGATAGACTACCGCAAGCAGGGATATGGATTGCTCCAAGTAACGGAGGTGCCGTATTTCCAACCCCGACCCATCGGCGAGATAGCCGACAAGCATTTGCAGTCCTTTCTCTCCCGACTGCATGACCGACCCGACGAATGACCGTTAACCCGTCAGCCGTGGCGACCGTGCCACGGCTGACATAATCCGATACCGATATGGATATTCAAGCAACGATAGACCGCATAACCGAATGTGCCGAAGCCAAAGGCTGGAGCGTCCACACGTCCAAGAACCCCGAAGCCGAGATATGGCAGTTTGAGTTTTCACAATTCACCAAGGCCGGTCAGGATTTCAATTTCTCCGCCGAAATGAAAGACGGCGACCCCGACAATCTTATAAAGTCAGTGAGGGAGTATTACAACGGCTTTGACCCGGAAGAGGAAGCCTATATCTGGATTGGAGAGGACGGACACGGCAAGAACGGCGCGCCTTATCATATCCGCGACATAGTGGCTGACATGGAGGGCGCTGACGGCATGGTGCTTGACCTGCTCGCCGCCCTTGAAGAAACCGATTTTGATCCGCCCCCGCCGGAGGCATAGACCCGTTCAATAAAATAATCCGGTCTGCCACAACCAAAAGATTGTGGCAGACATAACCCTGTTTTTGAGATATGATATTGCAGACCATCATAGACATTGCCGCCAAATGCGGCTGGAGCGTGACCGTCAGCGTGATAGACGCAGACTGCACCGCTTTTGATTTCCGGCGAAATACACGGAGCGGTGTGCCGTTCTGCTTTTGCGCCGACATGACCGGTGGCAATCCGGCAACACTTCTCAATGAGATACTTTCGTTCATAGACGCTTTCAACCCCGCGACTTTTGCCTGGCAATGGCGCGAGCTGTCGGGAGCGGGTAAGAGCCTGCAAGCGAGAGCCGCAGTCGAAATGGACGATATGCGCACCGAGGCATGGCTACTCGCCGTTGAGCTGTCGGACGCCATAGCCTCCCCGGAACGCCACTCCCCACCGTGGCATCTCTGGAACTGAACCGGGATTATAGCCCCTTGCGCCGCCGCAGGGCTATAATCTCTATTATATCACTACCCGTCAGGCGTGTTACTCCGTTGATGAACGTCGGTTTGGGAAACCGCTCGTCATGGTCGAAGCAATAATAGAAATATGACCGGCTGATACCGATTATCCGGGCCGCTTCCGAAACGGTATATAGCTTTCTTCGGTCTATCAGTGACAGATTGACCTTTTTCTCGTATCTCCGTTTAGCCATCACCTTCGGGAGTATATGTTTTACGGAATGTCTTTCCTCGTATCTCCACGAAATTGAACATCTCCTTGCATCGGTCGTATATTCTGGGCGAATAGACTTGCGAAAGCTGTTTAAGGGAGAGGTTTGTGGTGGCGTGGGTAAACTGATTGTCGCGCAGGTCGTAACGCCTCTGGAGAACGTATTGCATCACGTTCTCGAAATTGCCCCACCGCCCGGTTGGTATCGTCTCGCTTCCAAGCTCATCAAAAGCCTGGCGGGAGCTGGTTATGTATGACTGGAGAGCATAGTAGCCTCCATCGCGCGACTCATCGGAAAACTCGGCGCAAATGTCGATGACATTTGTCATGCGGAACCAGTAACGCATCCCTTCACGGGGAGGGTGGATTTCATGGCAGAACTGCCTTACAATTCTAAGCAGCGTTGACTTTCCTGTACCGATGTCGCCCCACAGCAACAGCCCTCTGTCAGGGTCAAGATTGCCGTGGTAGTCTTTCAACGCCCAATGCACGATGTCGTTGAGAATCTTGCGCTGATCCTCTCGGACGATATAGCCGGGGCATACAACATTCGCACAGCGCAGGAAGAACTGTTTGTAGTCATCAATCCTCGATAAGTCCGCAATCGGGCGCAACCGGTCCTCTGCGGCGGCCTGCATTTGGCGAATAGCCTCCTGCGGGTTTATTCTTTGTGGGTATTTCATCTTTTGATTTGTTTATTCTCAACCGGGCCCAGTTGAGAAAGTGTTTTTTGAAAGCCGAGAAGGAGGGATGCCAGTCCTCGGTGGTAATTATCACATTGCTGAAATCATCGGCTATAGCCAATAGGTCTGACGGCTCACAGTGGAGACTCATCGCCATCCCTTCAATGGTCGATTCCGATTTTTTCAGTTTTTCTAAAAAATCTTTCTCTCGCTCGCGTTTACCATCAATTAAAAGGTCTTTTATTTCTTTTCTTTTATATAAATATGGCCGCGTCCGGCTCTGCGTTCCGTCTGCCGTATCACCCCGTGTTTCAGCTTGCGTTTCGTTTAGCGTTTCATCGGATATACCGTCTTGCGGAATGTCATGCTCCGGATTTTGAATATCAGACTCCATATCCTCGGAATCTTCCGGAAATGGTGCATTCCCGTTATTCTGCATATTGAAGCAATACTTTTCAAATCCACAGACAGAGATAACTGTTATAAGACCGCTCTTCCTTCGGGTAATAAGGCCGTCCTCCTCCAATGCCTCCAGGAATGAGGTTACAGCTCTTTCATCGGCGTGCCATCGGGTTCCGAGGTAAGCGATAGTCACAGGCCATTCCCCATAAGTCACCCGTATGCGGATGTTAGTGTCACCCACATACCTCATGCCGGGGGTCTTGGCAGCCCGGAATCTTATTTCGAGCCACCACTGATAACGCTGTGCGTTATCCCACAGCCAATGTGTCATATCGTCCTCATAGACGGGCATCCATCTTGGCATAACTTATAGGTTTTGGAGAAGAAGCGCAGCAATTCGCTTCCACGGAAACAGGGATAGGGATTGGAGGGGTCTGTCTCATAACGCAGCCCGGCGGGGTTACTGACGTAGCTGAACAGCTCGATGTCGGAGATGGCGAACATTGATGTGACCTCCTGACGTGTGTAGAGTCGTGACGGATCAACGGCTGGGAGAGAAGTTCTCATAAGCATCGGTTTTGTGCTTTCCACAGTGCAATGGCAAGCGGGTTAATACCTGCTCCATCCATTTGCCGTTGCCTCCCTCTGCCATCACGCCGTTTGATCGCGCACTGAAATCTCATTTTTTCAGATGCTCCTAATGATTCCACCCGGTTCAGTCGTATGATTCTTCCTGCGGCTGCACTCCCGGTAATTGGGAATGGATTGAACAAAGAAACTATCAGACATCCTGCGTATCCTCTGTTTGACAGAAGCCGCAAGCCCGAAACATTATGATGACGGAAACGTACACGGACACCGCCTTTATCTTCCAGATCCGGCAACAGGTACACCGATTTTTCGGGAGATTCGGCATCAAGCGTATATCGTCTATCCGTAATCATAGTGAGTCAGGTTATAAGGGAACCAAGTCTTTTATGGGTGGAGCCTTAATTAAATTTTAATAAACCGCGCTATGCTAAAGTTTTTATAACCTGCAATCTCACGAATTTCCGAATTTCTGATTCAGTATGTCTTTTATATCCGACATCTTGTAGAGCGGGGTTTTACCGATCTTTACAGGTACAAGATACCCGTCCTTCTCCCATCGGAGGAGGGTGCTGTATGAACGGTTGAAAATCTTGCAGGCTTCCTCGCGCGTTACTGTGGCCAGCTCATCGTCATAGGCTCGCTGTTCATCCTCCGCTTCGCGGGTAATGCGTAGAAATTCCTGAAACGCCGCCTTCATGTCGGTGGCGTCAACTACCAGATACACCCCCTTGGGGCCCTCCAGTATGGAGTTAATTATTTCTGCTGCCATAATCTATTGTTTTGAATTATGGCACAAAAATAGAGCCCTGTACGTACAGGACTCCTTTCACTTTTATCGTGTCAGCTTTAATTAAAGCAATTAAAGTTTAAGCCGTAACACGGTATGATATGTATTGAAAGCCAATAACTACTGTTTCAACAACTTGGCTTCCATTTCCTTCCCCCAGTCATCAATATTGAAATAATCGTCGGGATGTTCAATCACGTTAACGACCGCCGGGTATGAGCACTTCATTCCCAGCTCCCTCTCCAATGATTTGCCCTGCGGCTTTTGGCTCAAAAGATGATGTTTTATCGCTATGTTCAGAATTGTCGCAATTCTCACACCTTCGCCTCTGACCGGTTCAACAAGCTCTTTCAACCGCCGATATATTTCATCAGCCGATAGATATGGGTAATCAGGATTTTCCGTTATATCATAACGTATGCTCCGATAGCGTTCCCCGGCTTTCTCGAATGGTTTGTTATATCCTTCCGGGTCTTTGTCATCTGAAATGTTATTCGGAGTTATCTCTTTGGATTTTAAGACGTTGGGAAATATACTTTCTATCGGGGGCATCCATAGAAACACAATCCGGTCATATATCCCTTTCGCAACAGGCGTGTTGTCACTCTCCATTTGACTATTGACAACGTACCATTCAATGTATGATGACAGCGACATATAAAGTTGCGACACATAATAATCGTTGCCTTTATCCTTGATTTCATTGCGTATGGCCTTTTCAAAAGCAAGCTGATTATCTTCAAGATAAGCCGATAATTCGCCTAACCCCACGGACGAAACGGAGTCCACATTGTTGCGAATCAGGTCGAGCGCGGCGACCAGATGTCCCAGGGTATGTTGTATCTCTACTATATCCATTTTCTCATTCGACATTATCCCATAATTCTATACGCCGTTGTATTTCTGATTTCGGGAGACGTACATTTATGGAATACAGGTCTTTCAGTTTTCCGGTAGCAATGGCCGGAGTAATGATAGAATGTGCCACCAGCTCATCGAATACAAACAATATTCCCTTGACCGTCAGCTTCCCGGTCTCGGCGTATTTCCTTAGCTGTCTGTCGCCCGTCAACAACGTAACACCGTGCTTCCTCGCGTAATAGCAAACGGAGCAATCAGGGATTGAAAGGTTGCCGGACACAGCCGAATGTTCTTCGACAATCTCTATAAGTTCTTCAGGCGTGAAGCTCTCTACCCTTATTTTCCCTGCCGTCACAAGCCGTTGCATATCCTTATTCTGGAGAGGATTGGAAAGCTCTGCCATTACGAAGTCCACCGTGCGGATCTCGTATGGCAGTTCACAGAATCTATCGAGCAGCCCGATTGAATGGAGGTCGATGAATATATTTGTGTCATTGACTATTATATCCATCCTCTCACACTAATTGAAGATGCGACTTCACGCTTTCCACGGAGGTGTTGAGCAATACGGCTGCCTTGGAAAAGGTAATGGCTTCATCAGCCAGCGCACGATAGACCATGCGGGCGAATCGTCCGGATCTCTCGGCGACAGCGCTTGACTTTTCGGCCAACGCCTTGAAATCGGGGAGCTTGTTTTTCTTGTTCTGATAGCCGGAGTAACGGTTTGCGGTGATCACTCCGTTGGTATGTAGCGAGGCCATTATGTCATCTACCGATATTCCGAACTGACTCTGTATGTCGGTAAGCTCCGACAGGGATATGTCATGCCGGGTATCACCGACCTTTGCCTTCAGCACTCTTTCGGGGAGCAGGAACTCGCTTGCGAAAGCGTTGCAGATAGTCTCCACCTCCTTTGACGACACATCGCCGGGGATGTCGAGAAGAAGATGTCCCAGCTCATGCAGTGCGGTGAACCGCTTGCGCTCAGTGACAAAACCTCCGTTTATGACGATAAGAGGTATTGAGCCGTTGGCATATCCGCTGAGTCCGTCGAAATCCTTGTCCTCGGCAATCTCTATGACCTTGACGCCGTTCTCTTCAAGAACCTCGATTACATTGGAAACGCCGTCATTGCCGAGTCCGAGATATTTCCTTACCTCATTGGCGTGGGCTGCGGCTTCTTCAGGAGTGCGGACGCTCCTGCGGGGTATAGAGAAAACAGTTGAGCAGCCACATAGCTGTTCTACTTCCAAGTAACGCTCCAGCTCCTCGCGCACTCTCTCCCTCACGGCAGATGCCATGCGCTCAGGGAAACGCGGCTTTTTGCGGAACTCCACATGATTGACTTCCACGGTGAACGGACGGAAGAAATAATCAATCTTGACACCCAACGCGGCGGCGAGTGATATAAGCACCCGGCTGTCAGGCATCATAAGACCCTTCTCATATTTGTTGATGGCCTGTCGGGTAATGGACGGATTGACCGACTGCGAGAGCTTTTCCAGAGAAAATCCATTCATCAGCCTTGCCTGACGCAATCTGCGTGAAAATATGTCGTTGGCTTCCTTGTTCATGTCTGCGATTCTTTTGGTTGACAAAGTTAGCAATAATATTTTATTTGTCAACTATAATAAGAGGGGAAAAGTTCACATTTAGCGAATTATCCCCTCTCATTGCGGTCATTCCATCAATCCGATAAGCTCTTTCTTCATATCGTCGTCAATATCCCGGTACCTGGCGAATGCTCGGCTACCTTCCTTGTGGCCGCTCAACGCGCCCACGAGATTCGGGTCTTTCACCTTCTTATAAAGGTTGCCAACGAATGTGCGCCTGGCAAGGTGGCTGCTTGCAATCTCGTTTATCGGACGCTGCTCTTCCTCCCCGGTGGTGGGATTGAGTATCGTCACTATCCTTGTTATCCCGCACTCCTTGAATATCTTTTTGATGGCTACATTGTATTTCTGCGAGCTGATGAAGGGCAGGATCCGGCCCTCGCTGTCCTCACCCTTATAGCGTTCAAGTATCTCTTTCGCCCTCTGTGTCAGAGGCACACGTATCACCGTCGGACGCTCCCCTTTGGTCTTGCTGGCTATATATTCCACCGCGTCATTTATCACATTTGTCGGAGTAAGGCGCATGAGATCGGAAATGCGGCATCCGATACAACAATGGAATATGAAGATGTCGCGCTGGACGGCAAGCGATTTGTTGGCCGACAGGTCAAAATCCGCTATGCGGTCGCGCTCCTCCAATGTGATGTAATACGGTGTGCCGTAATGCTCCGTTGTCTTGCCCTTATATTTTGTAAACGGGTTATTGGAGGTAAGCCCTTCCTCAATGGCCCAGTGGAAGAATGTGCGCAGGCAGGCGAATATGTTTATAATGGTGTTGTCGCCCTTCGGAAAAGGACGGCGTGATTTACGCGCCTTTCTCGTTTCAGCCGGATATTGCTCGAATATCTTGGGATATTTGTCGAATATCTCCGGCTCGTTGCGCAGGAACCGCTCGTAATCCTCCAGTATGTCGGTGGTGAACATCTCAAAGTCAAGTTTCGCGGGAAGCTGACGTTTCACCTTGCGGTACAGCTCAAACCGATGGAGGCTGCGGCTCAATACCCCGTATCTCTTGTGACGCCATTCGGAAAGTCCACGCTTGGCCGGAAACTCCTCGACAAGCTCGATGAACTTCTTTTGCAGCTTCTCTTCAACCGCTTTGGGCTTGCGCTCGCGCTTGGGATGATGGAAGCGGTCGATCTCTTTCTCAAACAATTCCTTTTTTAATTTCTCGGCAGGAGTCGTTTCGCAGAGGGTGAATATCATCTGCTCCAAATTATGGAGTGTGTTTTCAATCTCCCTAAGTTCCGCCGTGAGCTTAGGGTTGGCTCGTGGATAGACGAATTTCCCGTCCACAAAGCGTTCTTTAGCAATGAAGATACCGCTTCTCACACGCACTCGTGTTGTGCGATTTGAGTTTATTCTAAGCATAAACTCAACGCGGCCATTACCATCTTCTTTTGTTGATAAGGAGCGAGTTATAGTTGCCATTTGTTGGTATTTTTGAGGCATTAAGTCGTTTGTTAAAACAAATTAACACTTGGTTTGTCTATATACAAAGCTACAAATAAAATAGTTACGCTCCAAATTTTCGCTTAATTTTTTGTCCCCCGATTGTCCCCCAAAGTGATTTTTAGCGAAATTTCTTGAAAGCGAATGACACCTATTTTTGCAATACTAAAATTATAATATACTTTATTTCAATGTATTGTCAATTTCTCCAAAACTCGAACCTGCTTCCATACTCTTGCATACCCTTCCATTTGGTTGCTTCTGTTCTGGGCAC
>ERZ1673743.492-NODE-492-length-59940-cov-9.778392_pt1 | contig 59940 bp, 66 predicted proteins | sample MGYA00580197_ERZ1673743 | MGnify/ENA primary metagenome ERZ1673743 (study PRJEB41218, sample SAMN15661795) | gut metagenome | host: Homo sapiens | place: Canada: London | collected 2015-08-20/2019-03-30 | study: EMG produced TPA metagenomics assembly of...
CCACTACCGGGCGGATTCGGGACTTTAACCCGTTAGAAACGTGCGCCGCTAGGCACACATAAAGAAGAAGCTCTCAAAAATTGAGAGCTTCTTTTTAGTACCTAGATATGTAATAATCCAATGTGTTTAAAAACATAACAGGCTTTTCAATTATTCGAATATTTCCATTTTCATTGTTTTCAGCAATTATGATATTCTGGTCGTTCCTTTTTACCAAAATTGCTTTTTCTCCTCCATTAAAAACCAAGACATCTCCAATTTTCATATGATCATCAAGTTTTTCATCCCACTTCCATAGCAAACAAGTCTATGGAAGTGGGATTTTAGGATTACTTAACAAATTTAGCGAAAACGTAAATTTCTTCCCCGTTTTCCTTGATTTTCTTTCCTGTAAATCCAAATTCAGATCCACAAGTATTAACTCTTTCGAGAAAAGCGTTAAAATTCTTTTCTCCTATTCCTGCAACAGCATCTGCAGGAATACGAATGTTGATAATGCAATTATCGGATTCCTTTACTGCCTGCATACGATAACTGCCATCTTCATTTCTGTTAAGCGTAGAAGTGCTTCTCACTTTAATAGATGGTTTTTTATTTGATGCAGGCTGATTATTCTGCTGATTATTATTCATAGGCTTGTCCTGTGATTTCTGCGGCGATGCCGGCTCACTCTGTGGTTCAGGTCTAGATTCTGTCTTTTTAAAAAACTTTTTTCGTTCTTCCTCGCCTTGAAGAAAAACTTTATTCATTTGTCCATAATAAGTGTTTTCCAGCACTGGAACAAATCCTGTTGCGGTAGGAAGAAGCCCACATACGCAGACATAGAACCTAACAGCAAAATCTTTGAAATCATCTGCCGATACCGGAGTTAAATGATAATCCGTCTTCTCCTTATTTCCTTTTCCGTCATAGTGTGCTAATCCAGCCTGCACACCAATATAGTTTCCAACGGTGCTTTTTCCAATATTAAGGATATTGCAACCATTTGTACCCTTCGAATACTTATATGTAGAAGGGTAGTTTGATTTTTCAGCGGCAATTTTTTTAAATGCCAAGCCTGTTAAAATATCATCAACAAGCCTTTTCACTTCTCCTACGGACAAGTAAATATCAAGTGAATCTTTTCCCTGTGTCCCGATTTTTACTACGGAACACTTAAATTTCCCAATTTGCAAAGATGAATTGATGGTAAAGAAAAATGTTTTACCATATGATGCCATAAGACATCCTTCCTTTATCATTTCCATTTCGCTTTTGTTTTTATTTTCTGCTGTATTCATAATGTTTCCTCCATTCTTATTGTTATTTTCCAATCATTTGATACTGAATCTTTAAATGTCTCATCTTTTCTGCAAGAAAAGTGATTCGATCCGCATCAGCAGTCGTGGTAACTGCTTTTTCATATGCATCCTTAGTATAGATAAGGGTGCACTCTTTTTTTGCTCTTGTTACACCGGTATAAAGCATATTGCGATGTAGCATTGCTTTGTGGCTGTCCAGAAGTACCATGATCACTGATTTGTACTCGGATCCTTGAGACTTATGAATAGTCATTGCATATGCAAGGGCAAGCTGTCCAAGTTCCTGTGGCAGATAGCTGACAGTAACATCTACATACTCAACAACAATTCCTTCATTTGATGCCTTAATAATTTTACCGACATCTCCGTTTACAATTTCTTCACGGTTTTGCAACTGCATTACAAAATCTCCCTTTTTGAAAAAGGTCCCGTGATAATTGTATCCTTGTTTTTCTGGATTCACGGCAGCCTGCAAAATAGAATTTGCGGTATTACTGCAGATTCCTTTTCGTCGATAGGGTAGTAGTACAACTACATTTTCTGCTCCCCATTTTTTTACTGCCTTCATATATTCCGTTCTGATTACTTTGAATGCATTATCCTCATTTTCCAAAAGAATTGGAAAATAATCAGGTCCTGCAACAACATCTGTACACCCATTACGTATATTTTGGATATTTGTAAAAAGTGTAGAATCATTGCTCTGTCTGAATGTGTGCGTCAACATCGTAACCGGAATACATCCGGATGCAATAATATCTCGCAGAACAGCTCCTGGTCCAACAGACGGAAGCTGATCAACGTCACCGATAAAAACTACTTTACGTCCATCGGGAACGTTGTTAAATAATATGGATGCCATTTCAATATCTGCAAATGAAGACTCATCTACAAATAAAACATCCTCGTAAAATATGCTGCCGGATCTTGAAGTAAATGTGACATTAAATCTTTTATGAAAGGTCGTTGCATTTTCTCCTGTTGATCCACGAAGCACCCTGGCTGCTTTTCCTGTTGGTGCTGTAAGGCAAATATTAACCTCTGCGCCAAGAATTTTTCTCATACAATAAATAATGCAGGAAACAACAGTCGTTTTTCCTGTTCCTGGCCCACCAGTCAGTACGCAAAAATTAGCATTTATTGCCATAATTACTGCATCTGCCTGATGATAATGAAGTTTTCTTCCTTCATTTTCCTCATCTTCAAATTGTTTTATATATTTTCGGATGAGATCTTCAGAATAATATTTCTTTGCATTTGCATACTGCAAACGCATGGCACCGATCGCTGTTGCATTTTCATATGCAACCAACTCTGGTACTGAAAAATAATCTCCATGTTTCTTTATTTCACCACTTTTCACATATGGCTCAAGTGATGGTGGATTAGTTTTACGTTTTTCCCTGAAAAACGCAATGTAATCTGTACGCGAAACCCATGTGGATCCGGTTTGGTAGCACAGACTCCGAATAAGCTCTGGGAATTCGCTGCTCATGCATTTCCCTCCTTTCTACTTTAAATAAACACAAGAGGGCTACGCCTTCTTAATATCCAACATACACCTTACAATAATCCTGCTTACCTTCCGTAAGCTTTAGATCCTGCTTTGTGTATTTTTGAAGCAGCTGCGGCTGCTCTTTTACAAATAGCTGTTTATTAAAAACAACTTCTTTGTAACAATACCGGGAATAAATTTCCGGCATTTCCTTTTTTAACGTGTCTTCATCGAGAAATGTTCCACGTTTTTTGTCTTTCAGCTTTATTGTGAGACGTTCACCATCTGGGGTTATTACACTTCCGGATGTTGATTCTCCGAAAACAGGGAATACGCTTTCACATAAAAGTTTTTTCCTTTGTTGTAACAAATACGCCTCTTCCTGCTGAAGCTCCAACACCTGTTCATTAATCTCCTTGATACGTTCCAGTACAGGAATCATATCCGAATTCAGCTTTAATACAGGTGCATCCGGTTTAACTGGACCTGCCTGTTTTCTCCAAAACATAAACACACGATTTATATTCTGTTTTGCAAGATCAGGACATTTGCCAGTGCGAACACAGGTCACAAATTGTTCTGCAAGCTTTACCAGTTCTTCTCCATATTCCAGATCACGCTTAATAAAAATATAAGTGCTTTCTGATGGAAGATTTCCCCATTTACAACAAATATATGCTGCTGGGAGGTTTACACACATCAAGTACCACTGCACCTGTGTGTAATATTTCAGCGGACAAATTCCTTTTTTCCAAAGTGAATAGTCCTCTGATGATCTTGTCGCTGTTTTACATTCCAAAACCAACTTAATTCCGTTAATTTTAACAATGTAATCAAGATCACACTGAATGTAGCTTTTAAGCCAGTGCCGGAACATATGTGTTTCAGGCACAAGTTCTACCACATCCTGTGGATGATCTTTTTCATAGGTATATTTGAATACCTGCGCGACTGCCTCCTCTTCGTTGTGTCCGGCCCATAAAACTTCTTCCGATTTTTCTTCTTTCATTCCAAAAGGAATTCCAGATTTCTCAATCCACAGCTCTGCAGCGCATTTATATGGGCTGCCATGCTGACCATCGTAAAAATGGTAGCGGGAGAGTAGTTCAGAACCGTCAAGTAATGCGGACACGTCTGACCCACCGAGACATACATCAGCATACAACGGATTTGATGGATCAAAATAATATGGTCCATGATCCCTCCACTGCAGCCATTCATATTCCGGCAGCGAATATGTACGTGTGTTCTCATCATACATATACATATCCTTTAATTGCTGTTCCAGGGCATCATATTCATCCTGAAACATTCCGGAAATTTTTGGAAATTTAATAGGATCTGGTTCATCAAGAATCAATCCTGTTAAATCTTCATACGGAAAACAATTCAATGTATTTTCCATATAATTTCCCCTCCTTTCTTTTTGTGACAAAGCGATACCTTTTCGGTTCACCTGATTTTTCTCGTATGTCACGCTTCTGAGACATCCCTGTTTTGGTTTTGTATACCATTGCTTACCTCCTTACGGTAATAAAAAAGATCGTGAGAATTCACGATCTTGGGTTAGAACAAAAGAGTCCGATGAAATAAATCATCGGACTCTTTGCTAAGTTACTATTTTAATTTTACTTTACTTGTATATTATATCATATTTAAACCCGAATAGCAATTATTATAATAGTATGGTTATTTTTTGGTTATTTTTTATAATAGTATCTGTTCACAAGCATTCTGTAAATCACTTATGAACTGCAACGCCTGTTCATGTGTTAATTGTTGAAATTTTTGGATACCATATTTCTTTAGTACCTCATTAAAACAATTATTAACAAGACGGGTTGCATTTCCCACAGAAAAAAACTTTACAGTTTTCATATTTCCGTTATTGATGCAGTCATCAATGCCTTTTCCATCTTTCTTATGCCAAAAGGCGTAATAGAAAGTAATGTCCGGAAATTGCGCCTGTAAAAAGCGAACCATTTTTTCTGACTGCACGAAGAGAGCACGGTTGCCTAAAATGTCTGAGTCGAAAAACAAATATATTTTTGAGTAAACTATTTTCTTCAGACAACCGGAAATACTTTTTTCAATTCCTTTCCAGCTGGTCACACCCTGTACTGAAATAGACGTGTTTCCGCTTTCAATAAGCTTTTCACTTTTGAAACGTCCTTCTGTAATGCACAGAATGTGTTTTTTATCCCCGTTTGGAAATAGAACATCTTTTGGGCTTCCACACCCACATCCCCCTATGAACTCCTCCGGTTTATAGGAAGCAAAAGATGATGAAAACCAAGTATATCTTGATTCCACTTCTTTCTTGGTATCCTTTCTTATCTGAATTGCCTGGATCATTCCATTACAATCCCGGATTAAGATACCCAAGCCCTTGTAACCGGAATAGCTTAATTTACCGGTTGATTTTTTTATAAAGAAACCTGGAACAGTAGAAAGAATTGCATCGGAATACTCAGGATACTGCTTCTGAATTTTCTTTATAATTTTTTCCTTTGAACGAATTGGAAAAGTAAAATAATCCTCTTTAATCCGTTCAGGTGACAGTTTTCTCTCGTTTATCAAAGTTTCTTTATGATCAGGAGATAAAACCGAATTTTCTTTGATACACAGATATACATTGTGTATGATCTGTGCATTTGCTTTCACCTGATTGGGACTATTTTTTTTATGTTTTCTTTCCTGTCTTTCGGTCAATTCACGGATATAATTATCCGAGTAATTCTGATTTGCAAATTTTTCATACTCATCAAAACTGATAAGTCCATGATCCTTAGCAATATCAAAGGCAGCATCAAGATAATTGATGCCTTTATATTTAGAAACGAAGTTTATTCCGTTTCCGCCATATCCGTCTCCACAGGCAAAGCACTTCCAAAGCCCCTTATCAGGTGTAACGATAAAGCTGCCCAGATGTGAACCCTGATGAAACGGACAATAGCCCATTAAATGCCTTCCTTGTTGCCGTAGCTGGACATATTGTCCAACCACAGCATCTACTGATACGGTATCAAGTTTTTCAAACATTTGTTCAATAAACTCATACCGCTCTTTATTATAATTTGCCATAGACTTTTCCTCCTTTGGATAAAGCCTTATGGCTTTATCTTATTAAATCTCAATTCCACTTGCTTTGAATACTTCAAGGTAGGAAGTATTTCCCCTTGCAATATTAAGAGCAATTTTTTTGTTTTCCTGTTTTTTTGTGTTTTTATAACAGAAAAGCAATTCTGCCGGATTTAATTCCGACAACAGCCTGCCAAAAATCTTCGTTCCTCCCACATCACATCTGGCCGGTTCATTATTCTGCGGAGGTATTTGCGTAACAGTCTGTGTAGAAACAGTAGAACCACTAGACGCGTCTGTATTCACACCAAGTTCATCTGCCTTTCTTAAGAGCTGCTCTTTCTTTTCTGCAACCGCTGACTTTGCTTCTGCAGCATTGATGCGGTCAGTCAGAACATTTTCTTCCGACCGTTCATCGAATGTAAACACCGTTTTTCCAAGCGTTACATTTTTAATTGCAAGTGCTGTAATACAACGTTTTTCCTCGTCGTAGCACAGCTGCAATACCTTAAACTCGTCGTAAGTTGTAATTCCACCATTGAATGTTCCACTGGCAGTATAATCCTGCGTAGGTTTCAGAGTGATGGTAGGAGCAGTATATAGTTCCCGGCCAATTCCCCAGTTCGTACAGGCGCGCTTAAAGGAATCAGAAGCGGATGCCTTTTCTTTTTCAAAAGAGAAATCTGAAGAACCAAAATCTTCTTTAGATACCCACTGATTCTTTTCCTTGTCCCACAGAGACACCGCACAAGCCTGCCGAATTTCATCTCCACAGATGACTTCTCTGTGTTCACGTTTCCACCCAAACGGTCCAACTGCTTCATCCAAAAGTTGCTGATCCACACGGGCGTTTTTATACAAGGTTAACTCTGCCCCGTACTCATTGATCTTTGTTACTCGAACACCGATCTCATTGGCATATAATAATCTGAAATTCAATTCTTTCATAAATTTTTTCCTCTCTTTCATAATTTAAACAAGAAAGGTCGCCACATATGACGACCTTTCAACTACATTTCTACCATTTAACTTTTTAGTTAAACGGCAACTCCTCATCAATCCCATCTGGGATGTTCATAAAACCATCACCGGCATTTCCTGTTGGAGCAGGAGCAGGAGCTGATCCAGATCCACCGTTAGAGTTATTGTTGCCACCATTTCCTTTGCTTTCAGCAAATTCCATATGTTCTACAAAAACATCAGTAGTGTAAACACGCTGACCATCCTTGTTTGTGTAGCTGCCTGTCTGAATATGACCTTCGAGAACAAACTTGGTTCCCTTTCGGCCAAATCTTTCCAGAAACTCAGCGATTTTACCAAATGCGACACAACTGATAAAATCTGCTGTCTGTTCGTCACCATCTCTTTTAAAGCGGCGATCCACAGCAAGATTAAATCTTGCATGTGCAGATGAATTGTCACCCTGAGAGTAACGAACCTCTGCGTCACGGGTCAATCTTCCTACTAAAATTACCTTATTCATTTGTTTGCGCCTCCTTACGCGTTTTAATAAAAAAGACCTATGCATATATGCAAAGGTCTTGTTAACGAAATAAAATAAACTATTTCGCAGTTACTATACTATAATTTTACTTAACAAGTTTATTATAGCATATATATTTATGTTTGCAAGTGCCAAATGCAGAAGAAACCGAGAAACCAGTTGTTTCTTCTGCATTTTAATAATTATAAATTAGAAAAGCCATCCCAACTGAGTTTTCTGGCATTTCTATTTTGAAATACAGGTTCAAAAACTGCCTTTTCTACAGCTTTTAAATCCGGTTTAACGTAGGTTTTTCTTCTTTCGCGGATCAGATCTTCTGCCGTTTTTGGCATAAAATTCTGTACGTCTACACCTACGTTTATGGCGGTTGGAATCATTGACATCAGTGCAGCTCCACCATGTGGATTATTATGAACATGCCCGTAAAACTGCCAGATTCCTTTCCAGTATCCATCCCACTCAGCCATAGGATAGTGGGTAAGGAAAATCTTTACCTCTTGATCATCAACTGTATCTCTGACTATTTCATTCGAAACAATATCTGTAAAGCACTGTCTGAATGAATGTCTTTTTATCAGAGACTTATCATGATTACCTTTAATCAAAATTTTATGTCCCGGAATCTTCCTGATTAGATATTCAGGTTCCTGTCCGTAAGCAGAAACATCTCCAAGAATGAACAGAAAATCATCTTTTCCAATTTTCTCACGGAAATTTTCCAAAATTTTATTATTCATCTCTGATACATCTTTAAAGGGTCTATTACAAAGATCAATAATATTTTCATAAGAAAAATGTAAATCTGAAGTATACCATTTCATAATTTATCCTCCATTTCATCAAAAACTTTTTGAAAAGCGTCATAATTGATTCCACCAGGAATGGCGAATACAGCTTCAATTTCCTCTGGACGGTGTTCGATAAGCATACGGCAAATTGTCTCCGGATTATTTCCAAAAACACCACATCCCCACGCACCGAGAATTAACGTATCAACCTGGTTTGCTATAGCAACGTCATACATAAATTCAATACGACGTTCCATAACCGCATCAATATCTTTATCCGAAACATTTTCGGTAAGAGCACGATGCTTGTTTGGTGCTGCACAAGTTAATACATCGGCTAACTTGCTTCCCTCTACATCATTCAAGAAAAGTACAGACGGAGAATAAATTGCTCTGTCTGTATACAATCCATGATTCTCGTTAAGACGATTTTCGTTATAAAAATCCATTTTCTCAACGAGAATATTGTAAAGAGTTGAATTATGGCAAATAGCCTCTTCCTGCGCCATTGCTCCATCAATAAAACCTCCTCCGGGATTCGTAAATGAAGCAAAATTTAATACACAAAGTTTTCTTCCACCATTCATACTGCATGCTGCAGATACAGTATCTGCACTGACAAGAACGCAGCCTGCTGTATTCGTGTTATGGAAAGCGGAAGAGTAGTAATTTCTTTTTTCCTCATATATTTCCGATTCACGAATTGATGTCTGGATCAGACCAGAGTAGTTCTTTTTGTTTTCCTCATAACGGCTTATAGCCTTTCTTTTTATATTAATCATAATTTTTCCTTTCCGGTGGGCTATAATTAACCCGCCACTGTATCACATTTATTTTTTTAATTTAATTAAATACTGTAAGGTACACTGTTCTTCTCTGTAAATGATCACTTCATCATTTACGAGCATTGAACCTTTGTGCGCAAAGGTTGCATCAGTACCTTTACTTTTCATAGTGCTCCAATTCATGTACGAATAGGAAGAATCCCATGAATAAACATCAAATGGTTTCTTATAAGCAACCTTGAATACCGCAAGATATCCGGTATCAGAATTACCTTTAGTGTATATTTCGCCACGAAGATCCGTATAATGAATAGATTTCTTGGCTCTTGGTGCAAAATAACAACCATTTCCAAACATCTTTCCATTGATTATGGCCTTTGGATTTAGCACAAGTCCATTCGTAGTAATTCCCCACCAATTCTGATTACGGGATCCATGATACAGGAAATGAATATTTCTTTTTCCAATATGTTCCCGTTTACAGTATTTTTCAAATGCCTCATCTGTCTCTTTATTATGCACTCTGAAAGCACAGTCAAAGAGATCAGCGGATTCCGGTGTGAGAAATCGTTTAATATTTTCGTTCTCATCATCCGTGCACGGACGCATATCCAGACCATAGGCTTCAAGAATCGTATGATCCGGATCGCCATATTCTGAGCCGTCAGCCTGCTTCATTCTCTTTGAAAGAGAAGAGTATTGACCAACCTGCTGTGCCATGACATCAAGAACTTTTTGTTCCCGGCAGATAATTTCGTCATAATCATCAGAACTCTGTGCCAGATAATCAGATACGTTTCTCATGGCTCTTGGAATTACAGAGAATAGTTTCAATAATTCATCATTGAAAAGAGTGAGAGAGCAGCGGTGCTTTGTTCTGTTTAAAGCGAACAAAATATCTCGAGCTTCCTCTACCATAGCCGGCGAAACCTCATTGGCACTCACCGAGTAATTGCTTTTTATTACCGAATTTGCATATCTCTGCAGTTCATCGATAACCCGACGGACCATATCATCAGCGATTGGTTTGTACCCCCCATCTGCAACAACTTTGACCTCGTGAATATCTGTTTGATCAACGTAACCCTTACGGATTTTCCGATCATATACTGTATCCCATCTTGACATTGGGTACTGTTTAAGCTGCCCATGTGCCCCTACACGTCCATATTCTGCCGTGAATGTGTCATCTCCGTTATCAATCATTCTATAAAATTTATTGTGGTTATTCACTGCATCCACAAAAAATAAAAATGCTACCTTACTATTTGTTTCTACCATGTTTTCTTTCTCCTTCCAATGTGAAAACTGCCTCCCAAAAGGGAAGCAGTCTACACTTGACTTATAAAATTGTTATTTGTCTACTTGTCAGCTATCGGTTTATCAAATGCTTTATAATCGCAGAACATTAGTTTTGCGATTTCTTCAAACATTTTTACCGTCTTTGCCGGACCAAAATTCGCAGACTTTGCTACCTTTCTTTCTGCAATCTCGTTTAACTTCAGATAAACATCAATTGCTTTGCAGCCATTTGGAAAATCATTTGTCATTTCATCCATGGCTGCCTTCGTCTCTTCATAAGGAACTGGGTGTTTTTCCAATACCACATGCTGCAGACATCCTGCCGGAAAATTAATATCAATATTTCCCAGTTTTTCTACCTCATCCTCTGATTCTTTAAGGAGCATTCCGATTTCCGGAAATACATTCTGGCGAACCTTTTCCAAAGTGTTTTTCACGTTATGAATTACTTCAAGTGGGCGCCCAAGTCGAACTCTTATACCGTTAATTTCGTAGAACGGAGAGAAGCGAAGTGCTGCTTCCGCTACATCCGATGTTGATACACGGATACCGGTTTTAAGTTTTCCGTCAATCTTTGCTCCAAACTGTTCCAAAAGCAGCTTCATAGAATCTTCCGCAAGCTCGTCATGCAGATAATAATCTACATACAGGTATTCATGGGAAACTTCTCCATACGAGAATTCCATGCCAGGCCAGATAAGTTTTGCAAAATGTTCGAATGGCTCAAAAATGTCATACGGCATTAACCATCCATACACTTTTGAATGCATGGCACTTACCTTTCCATCCCGGATCAAAATCTGTGCTGTATCAGAATAAAGCTTCAGGCATTCTGTGATAATAGCAGCCTTACGATCTGGGGCAAGCGGCTTGACATTTGGTTTTTCTTCTGTGTTGCTCATTGAAACACAGGAAAGACCGGCTCTTGCACAGATACTCTTGAATGCTGTGTAACGTGTTGGAAGAGTTTCCATTTTGTTCTCCGTTGGGAAAACAAGGAAAATTCCGTAATCCTCGCAGCATTCCGCTGCATCTTGATCGTCACAGTCAATTTTGTTTTCTTCCATAAATTCTGGAAGAAGAAGAGGTGCGTTGAACATTCCAAGTGCAGCACACTCATTGATGTAACACACTTGGATCTTGTCATCCTCTTTAATGTGATCCAGGTATTTTTGTAAATCCTCACGGCTGTTCAATGCCACGATGTCCTCATCGTGTGAAAAAAATCTTTTTGTTTTCATATGCTTTTCCTCTCTTTCTTTTCCCTACATAGGGTTTCTTGATTAAAAGTTACTCCTCGTAAACAAGGAGACTCTCAAAGTTAATCTTTAATTTCTCGTTTTCAACCAACACTTCGTATGGAGTGCGGTCGTTTAACAACTTTGCAATATCATCTATCAGAGATAGATATCCCGACTCTACTGGATAAATAATACTGATATAGTTGTTTGCCAGAGACTTCTCAACCTTAGTGGTAATATCCCCGGCATGGGATGAAATCCATTCTTCAACAGGATTAACATCTTGCGGTTGTTCTTCTGGTGCGTCTTCCGGTTTTTCTTCCGGACTTACTCCAAAACCAATAGAACTGAGAACTTCTGTAGTAATCAGTTCTTCTTTCAAAGAAGTCCCGTTTTTTAAAGTCACAACAACAGCATTGGTTGTATGGTGACTTTTTATTTCTCCTCGATCTTCGCGGTATCTCCAGGAGAGAAAACTCTCTCCATGTTTGGTTCGCAGTATATTTTCTACTGCAAGATTAAATAGTTGAGCCTTTGTTTCCCCATAAGTCGGAGCTTTTATATAATGCTCAGGCTCGGATTGCTTTTCCCTTTGTCTCCCTGTAGCAGTGCAAGCCACAACTATCATGACAAAGAGTATCAACAATAGTAAAACCATTACAAATCCCTCCTTAATCCTCAAAACCGCTTAAATCTGTCATTGGATTCACAGATTTTGAGTTTTGATCCTGATTTTTTTTAGAAGTTTTCTTGAATTCCACTGGGATTGCAAAATCAAGATTTTTCACCTTGAAATGGGTAACCTCATGTGGAACAACTACTTCGCAAGGTTCTCCATCTTCTGACGTGGCCGGCATCTTAATCTTCTGTATCATTTTTTTCATGGTACATTGCAGATCAAGATAATCTCCTACTTCCAGATGCAGAGAACCTATCTTCTCAAAACATTCTGAATCTTCAAATAGCTTGCATGCGTATTTGGAGCCTTCAGATTGAATTGTAAAGACATAAAACTGTGTCTTATTTTTTGCCTCTTTTAAAACAGGCTTATCACACAGCCTTACCCTTGTAAAAATAACTATGGGTTCCATAGCGTTGTGCCTCCTTTCTTTTTGGCATAAAAATAAGGTTGTGATAAACACAACCTTTGGTTAAAGAAAAAAGTCCGGACAAAAATGTACGAACTTTTCTCTGAGTGACTATATAATTTTACTTAACACGTTAATTATAGCATATATGTTTATTTTTTCAACATATTTTCCTATATTGTGGTAAAATATATAAAAAAGGAGAACTTACATGCAAAAGGTAAACATAGATAGATCTTCCAGAAAAACTAACTGCGATTCATTTTTAAATGAATACTTGTCAAAACTAAAAAAAATAGAAGATTCCTATTGCCAAGCGATAGACAGAACGTCCGCCGCGGACTTTCGTGAGTCGTCAAACGGGTTTTATACTCTACAGAATAATTACTTAAAGATGGGAAAAATTATTCAAAAAATGTCTTTCTTCTTCAAGGATACCTTACAAAATCGGTCCAATGAAGAAACTTTTGGTTGTTTTAATATGGAAATGTCTCTTTTACATCCTGATAGCAGGGTAGTAGTATTTCGAATGAATGCACTTCTTCCTCATAAGATCGTTGTCGATGCCTCATCAAATAAATGCAAGTATGTTTATGACAGAGCTGCCTTGGCACAATCTTATAGGAAGTTTATGGATTTTAATATTTTACCGACAAAAACATATGATTCTGTTTTTGTACTTTTTGAAAACATTATTCCAAAATCATGGGATTCTATCATTGATGCCGATAATCTGGATGTGAAGGTATTTATTGATACATGCGTTAATAAAATATTTGTTCCAGACGATTCTATGCCACATGTAAACTATTGCATGGTTGGCAGAATAGAAGACGTAGATGAGCCGCATACAGTTGCATATGTTGGACCAAAAGATGAGATTATATGCTTATTATAATTAAGACAGAAAAATGTTATAGAAAACCCCCGATAATATTAAAAATTATCAGTGGTTTTCTATAGCTTATAATGCATTTAAAATATCATCAATAACGTTTTCCTGAGAAAGTATATCTATGATTTTATCTGCTGCATCTGAATCCTCAATTTTTTCATGTAAACTAAAATTTAAAGCCATAATTGAATCACTTGCATTTTCAGTAACAGCTTCTGCGATGGCTGCAGCATTTTTTGTCAGAAGCCCTGTTTTATCCAGACGCTGCAAGATATTAAGATATTTAATCGGCATTGTTTTTTTTGATTCTTTCGGCGATTTGGAATTGTCTTTATCCACCTCTTCTGTATTTACCAAATTTTCATTTTCAACAGCAGGAGATTCAATGTTATCTTCTTCAGATATCAGTAAGGAATTGTCTTCATCTTCTCCAATATTGGATGTTTCTTCACTTTCAAACTCAGTATTTATTTCTTCAGTTACGGAATTTTCTTCCTCATCTACATTATTTAATTCATCCGACTCAATATCTTCTTCTGGATCTTCTGCAAAATCAAGATTTTCCATGTCTGCACCGGTAACAATAGTAATTGTACCACCATCTCTTGTTTCAAAGCTGCTTCCATTTAAAGGTGCAAATATCTTGTCATCACTACAGATATATACTGTCCCATCAGCATCACAACAGGCAAGAGCGAGAGAAAAAACTATGTTTTGGAGTGTATCCTTCGAAGAAACCGGGAAAAATTCTGGAGCAACGGATAAAGAATTTAATTTTGAATATACATAATATGGGATATTACCGTTTGTATCCGGTATGAATAAAATCCGATCTTCATCAGAGATCTCCTCAGCAAAATTCCATGCATTATCTGTCATTTCATTTATTTTTACGATAAAAATGTTCATATTTCAAAATAACAGGAAAATCATTCCTGTTTTCCCCCTTTTTCATTAATTACGATTTTTAACTTTTCTTTATACTGATTATTAATAATAGCAGAGATACTTGCATCTCCATTTACATTATCCGGATGATAGATCTTGAGAAGTTCTTTATATCTCAGCTTTACCCCTTGAGAATCGTTAGCTCCGGCAAAAAAATCCTGTGTATACCCGGCCATGTTATATTTTGTTTCATTGTTTGCGTATCCATTATCATTTTCCGCCTGTTTCTGTTTATCCTTCTCGTTGATTGATTTATTTGGATTTTTTGATTGTCCGGTAGAGGTTTTTTTGAAAAATTTCCAATTTTTTTTAGCGTTTGATGTTTCCTGATAAAGATTTGGATATTTTTCAAGAGCTTCTTTTTGTAGACAAAAATATTTTTTCTTGATCAAACCTGGACCTTTTAAAACAAAAAACAATCCCAAAAATACAATCAGGAGAGAAGCAGCCCATAACGCATGTTCCAATTTATAGGATGGAACTTTAAAGCTTCTCACCAAAATATAACTGGCCAAAACCCAAAATGGTAGATAACACATTTTTTGATTTTGAAGCAAAAATTTGTGTAATCCAGATAAAAATTTTAATTTTCTCCTATATCTTCTCAATTTTTATATTTCCTCCAATTAACATGATTTAAGTATAATATATCATATATATACAAAATAGCAATAAAAAAAGATGCTCAACGGCATCTACTAAAACTCGGATAATGCATGGCAGATACTTATGGAACTCTCTTCACTCATCCGAAACAATCACGCTCCGACTCTTAACGATCTGCCACACATTATATGTGATCTATCGGATAAATACATTATATCATATATTTTATAAAAATCAATAAATATGGTATTATCTTCATAAACCTCTTCATAAATATAATCCATTCGTAGCCACAGATGAACCGCAAATGGAACTACCTGGCAGTTGAATTTCCAAGTAGTTCTCATAAGAATAAGATGAAGGCTGCCATATGCAAATCAAATAAACTAAGCTGGAAGCTGCCGCATTCTCGCGTGTAGATCAGTCAGGATGAAGCAATTTTCAAATTCTAAATTGGTTGCAGATTTTTCATTTTCCATTCTGCAAATTCCTTGAATTTCTTTTCCGGAGTGTCACACAGTATTGAAAAAGCATCCATGGATCCATATTCTCTCAATAAATATTCGCTAAATTTTGGGAAAAGTTCATCTTTTTGAGCTTTTTCCCATACTTTTTCAGCAGCATCATTTCTATACTTTGCCTGTTCTGTGCTGCCATATACAGTTTCAATAGGGGAGGAAGAGGAATATGCGTTTCGTTTTATTGCAGATCTCATCCATCCTATGAAATTCTCAATATGGGACTGCTTTTTACTCATTTCATAAGCTTTCTTTATTAATTCAAGATCCCCGTTTGCTTCATTGATCAAAAGTTCCGCCTGCACTGCGTTGATTCCCTGTTTATTCATCATTTTTATGACTTTAGCAAGGATTTTAGTATCAGTTGGCATTATTTCCTTGATTACATCCACATTTTCCCCGGTTGAAACTACAGATATGCCGTCCTGATCGGAATAGCCGGCTTCATAGAATTTTCTGTTCATTTGGATGTGGAAAATAATTTCCGTTACCTTTGCTCCTTTTCCAGTCCGAATATACTCAGGTGTAATATAAATATCTGAAAGAGTGTTAATTTCTTCTATTCCCGGCTCTATTACACGCGTCCTGAAGTCATTCCATCTCTTATACATTGGTTTCTTATTCAGCTTTTCAATGCTGCTCCAATCCGGATGTGGTTTTTTTGCTTCCTTTTTTATCTCATCGCTCTGCTCAAGATCTATGTATCCCAATATTACCCTGAGTTCATCCGTTTTATAGCTTTTCGTTACTTCAGGCTGTTCTTCCTGTGTTAACCTCATATCAATATTTTTTAGAAGATAAGTGTAGGTACGCAGATTTTTGTATAATTGAAATCCTCCACTCGTTTCAAATGAAAACATGATTGGAAGAGACAAATTCGTATAGTTTGTCTTTACGTTCTTCAGATATGGAGATGCTTCATTGGAATATTCAATGTGAAGAACCCCATCTTTGTATGTAACCTTGCTGTACATGGGAATAATTACGTACTGCTTTTGCTCTGGATCTTCCGCAAAATTAAGTTTTTGTGCGAGAGCAAGAGATACACTTTTTATATCATTATATACGGATCCACCACTTCTGCCTGTCAGCATTCTTATTTCCTGCACATTTATATCGACAGAATCTACCAGATAGGGATTCCCATAACTATCCTGTTTTTCAATGGTAACCGGTTCTGTATCCAACTTTTTCAGAGCCAGTACCTCGATTTTTGCTTCAAGAAGGTTTGTCTCTTTTTTACTCCGTATAATTGTATTGGAAATTTTTACGCTTCCGCGTTTTGGATCTGTACTAAAATAGTTGGTTATTTCATTCTTCATTTTTTCTCTCCAGTTATTATACCGACACTTGCGCCCTTTGTAACGATGGATGCGCCCTTTGTACAGACATATGCGCCCTATTACGACGACATTTGCGCCCCTGTTATTTCTTCATGTTTTCAATTATATCTGTTTGTGACCTTTTGTGCAAGCCTTTATTTATGCGGTTTTCAAGGGATTCTGCATATGATTTGTTTGGCTCCAAAATTGCGTTATCTTTCACCAGATAATCTGCATCTTTGCTCCAGGAATGCGTCTATAAAGCGGTTCAAAATACCAAACTCCAGAATTGCGTCATCTATTTCCTAAAATATGTAATACAAAGATTCCAAAAGATGCAGACTCCAAAATTGCGTCATCTTTCCCTTTATTCCTGTAATCTTCTGATCGAAGTTTTTGGTACTCCGATTCTGCGACATCTTTATTCCCAAAAATGACAGCTTTACCCACCAAGCGGTTCAATTTTACTTCAAAGCGGTTAACTTACACCGGGTCTGCGTTAAAAAAATCGTGAAACCCTTGTTTAATCAGCGGTTTCACGATTCCAAATAAAAGTAAACTAAAGTTAATGTTGTTGTATCTTATAATATATTAATTATTATTCTTTATATAATTATTTTCAAATAATCAAATAAAATAACTATGATGTAATTTTACAACAACATAGTTCTATGTATATTTTATCTGTTCTTCGAGAACCGCAATCTTCCGGTCCATTTCCCGGATCTGATCCATCATCTCTGTTTCCTTTTGATGGACAGCCTCATTAACAGCCTTTTCAATTGCGTATTTGCTCTTTTCCTTTTCCATATCCAACCGCATCTGGTAATTCTCTTCGTTTGCAGCAAGGGAAGCAGAGTAGGATTCTTCTTTAGATTGCAGAGTCATCTCCATTTCCTTGATTTTCCTTTTGGCTTCTGCAAGGTCATTTCTGGTCTGGTCGAGGGATTCAAGTTGGTTCTGAGCTGCTTCCAGTTCTTCTTGCAACTTCGCATTAGTCTTTTTCAGTTCTTCAGCAAGATCCGAGAGAGTCTGTGCTTTTGTTTCCGCCGCAGCTGCATTTTTAAAGGCAGTTTCTTTCAACAGGGTAGCACCAGACGCTCTTTCCTGCAGGGCTTTTATTTCATCTTTGGCATCCATTAATCTGTTCTGTAAGGTTTTCTCAACTTCATCCTTCTGCAGCTTGAGTTCTGCCATTTTTTTATCATAGGATGATTTTAATTCATTTCTTCCGCTTGTTGCTGCAATAAATAATGCCCGGATATTTGATAAAGAAGCATCCAGAGCTTCTGTATCAATTCCGTTGGTTTCCATTTCATTGTTTTCTATTTTTGTTTCAACGAGGTTCAGCATCTTCTCAAACAGGTCTGCTTTTGTTTCCCGGTCATTGGCTCTTAATTTTTCCAGCACTTCCTGTCCACGGTCTGCGATCTCGTCTTTTGCTGATATTGCGAAATTTTTCATGATTTCCTCCGGTTAATTGGGAAACTAATTAAATAGTTTCCGAGTAGTGTTGTGTATTCCTTGATTTTACCACAGAATGTATAGCCGGGCAACCCTTCCGGTCTGATATATATAAAATAAATTTATAGAACTTAATAATACTAACTGTTAATTATACATACTTAATTATTAGTTAATGTAGTTAATTGTTAATTAAGAGCATATGAACAGATTGACACAATTTATAGAAAATGTTACAATTTCGGTAACTAATTAAATAGTTTCCCATACAAAAGGGGAAGAGAAGGAGTGAGAGATATGTTTGATATTCTGTCATTTTCATTAAATGCGGTGCCTGCCCCGGAACAGGATGCCGAAAAACTGGAAAAATTAAACAGCCTTCTACAGAACGTGGGTGCGAAAGCGTATTTCAAAGAATCAGAAGGTGTACGACTTCTGATGATCGAGTATGATTTGTATGAGTCAAATGTTAAGTCTACCCGCCGGGCCGGCCGGAAGGGACAGAAATATGATTACACGGTAAAGCAGGTACAACAGTTAATTGAAGAGAAAGGGATAACTGCAGCTGCAGAATTTCTGGGAATGTCGCGGCAGGGGGTGCGGAAACGATTAAATAAGAGGATAGAAGAAGGGGAAGAAAATTTTTGATGGATGATGAATTATTCAAAAATCTGGTAGGAAAAATTGTGGACAAAGGAAAACAAAATGATATTTTGCATCCAGATGTTCCAGATAAGGAAAAAATGATAGAAGCATTGTCTGGTCTTATATCATATGCATCTTCCATAGACCGAACAAAAGGGGCAGAAAAAGATTTATTTGGGGCGGAATATTTCTTTGTCAGGGGATTTATTAATGAAAAGATGCATCGTGATTTCCCATTTATCGAATATGATTTTATGGAACATTGCGGAAACAAGCTGCATATATTTCTCAATGATGAAATAGACGGGATTACAGAAATGCGCTGGTTTCCATCAGATATGACAGTTAAAAATATGGTAATCCAGGCAATGTACAATGGGGCAGTGGTTGGTGATGAATATTGCATATTTATGATTAAATATCTGTACAGGACATATTATAAGAAAGAGTACAATCAGATCAAACGTTTTAAAACTATGAGTGCTGACGATGTTAATGAATTTGGAACAGATGATCGCACACAGTCACGTATCCTCATTTTGGGAAATTTTCTTGGAATCGGTCAGGATATGTCCTGTAGTATTATTTACAGATATCTTTCGTGTGAAGCTGACAGCCGCCTGGATGCCATGTATGAAAAAGAGGAAATGTTGGATTCTGGTCAGGATGTAACAGAGAAAATGCTTGCATCATTCAAAAAATATATTTCCGACAGCACTTGAAGTGAAAAATTACTTCTGGATATTGAGCCGTATCATACTGCCTGTGAGTTTGGCAAAAAGGCATTAATTGCGAATGGTCTTCCAGATAATTATGCAGATATGCATATGTTGGAAGATACGGGAGATACCATAGATAAAAGATTTGTATCCTCTATGGTGCATGCTTTTGTTACAATAAAAGACATGCATATGGAAGAAAGGTGCAGTTTGCAGGATGTACAGACATTCGCAGCTCTATGGGAACTTGTCTGCGGACTGTCAAATTCTATTCACGAATTACAAGAGGAAATTAGTGGTCTGCTTAGTGTGGATATGGATCAAGATCTGTACCCGGCCATGTTTCATCCAGAAACTTCAGTAAAGAATAAAAAAGCACAGGAGCAGAAGATTCAGGGAAAAATGCAGGAGAAAGAAGAGGAACATGCAACCTTTTCAACACCGGGAGAAGATCTTTCGCAGGAAATAGATACCCTTCGTCTACGTCTCAGAGAGAAGGAACAGGAAACGAAAGAGCTGTACAGGAAATTTCGTGAAGCACAAAGCCATTTTAAAGAATATGAGGAAGAGACAAAAAAGAGAGAAGATGAGAGGGCAGAACTTATTGCACTCCGTGAATTTGTTTATCATCTTGGAAATGAAAAAGATGAGGAGATTCCGGGAGAAAAGATAGATGATATGAAGACAGCAATAGCTGATAAGAAGATAATTATTATCGGTGGTCATATCAATTGGCACAACAAAATCCGGCGGATATTTCCAAAATGGACATGCCTGCTTACAGAGGACTTTAAAATGGTAAATGGAAAGGCTCTGGAAAATAAAGATAAGGTTTACTTTTTCACGGATCACATGAACCATGTGGCATATGAGAAATATATCAAAGCGTGCAGGGAAAGGAAACTGGATTTCGGTTATCTTGCTACAGTTAATCTGAACCAGGTAATACGCCAGGTATATGAAGATTTCTGTTGAGAGGAATGGGAAACTAATTAAATAGTTTCCCATAAGAAAGGCACTTGATTTCTCAAGCACCTTCCGTTATAATCTAATTAGAAGCTGATCGGAAGAGAGTTCCGATTTGCCCTCAGTTAATTTAATTTATACTATGAAATAGCATCCTAAACTTTGCGAGGGTAGAGGATGCTATTTCTTTTTATTGTTATGGTTGTCTATGTAAGACAGTGCCGCGAAGACTACAAGCAGCAAAGTTAATACTTCTGATGTACTCATGGGCATCACCCTCTCTTTCGTAATACTAGAGGGCATATAACAATCGTAAAATCGCATCCGTACTTCTGTTCGATTACTCGTTTATTGTATCAAAAACTGAAAGGAATTTCAACATACTCTGAACACTAGGATTAATTCTAACAAGTATCTTGGTGTTTTTATCTTGAAATGAAATTGGACGTAGGAAACTATTTAATTAGTTTCCTATACAATAACGAATAATTATCAATGATAAATATAATGCGTTAATGGATGGGCGTTGTATGCTGTTTTTATTTATTCAAACGTGGAAATGATAAGAAAAGTGTTGCAATAACGTCATACAGAGCCAATGACACCGGAAACCCTTGAAAATACAGGGAAAAAGAGATGAAAGAAAAGGCAAATTTTAAATTTTGCATGTGAGATATCATAATAATACGCAGGAACAAGACTATTATTATATAATGATATTTGTAAGTGTTATAAAATATAGATAAATCAGGGAAACTAATTAAATAGTTTCCGGAAATATTTTATGAGTATTTGTATCTTGCATGCAATAAATATTTTGATCAACTGCTAAGTCGCATCTATTCTGGTATGCATAATGAAGAGAGATTTGGCTGTAATTCAGTAAGGGAAAAATTATATGTACATGCGTTTCACCCTGGAAAATATGTAATAAAATTGAAAAAATGCTATAGCGTTTTATTATATATGGAACAAATACAACAATCCCCTTGATTATAATAATTTTATTTCCAGACTTTATAAGTTATGGGGTGTATGATGAGGTAGCGCGGTGCATTTTTAATATATATCCATCATGTCGCTAAATAATATTTTAACGACACGTTATTTACTTTTTAAAGGTAAAATGATATAATATGTGTAATATATGAATTATTTGAAGAAAGGATTCATTCATATGAAAATTAATTACTATGATGCCACGATGATTAGGTACAAGGAAAAAGCTGACGAAATACTTACAGAGTTACCAGAGTTCGTTAAGGCATTCATTGATGACTGCAGGGGGAAAAACAGATCTGAAAGAACTATATTGGGTTATGTTACAGATATTAAAACCTTTTTTACGGTGTTGCTGCAGGAAAATCCTTCTCTCAATGGAGATATAAAAAATATTACTCTTGATGTAATAGGCAGCCTTACTTATAAAGATCTAAATGAATTTATTTTGGATATTAAGTCGTACTCTGTAAACGGAGAAAAACGAATGAATAAGGAATATGCAAAAAATCGCAAAGTTGCCACAATCCGCTCTCTTTTCAAATATTTATATGCGAATAGGGATATTCCAGATAATCCGGCAAGCATATTAAAAGGACCAACGATTCATGATAAGGAGCCAGTTGTTCTCGATGTAGAAGAATCCAATGACATTCTTTCCTCTATTAAAAACCAAACCGGCCACTCAAGCAGCAGGCAGGCAAAACGATGTGAAAAGACAAAATACAGAGATCTGGCCATTGTTACCCTTTTACTCGGAACGGGAATTCGTGTATCTGAGCTTGTTGGAATCAATTTGAAAGATTTTAACTGGAAGAAAAATGGTGTGCGAGTTACAAGAAAAGGTGGAAATGAACAGACAGTATATTTCAACGAAGATGTAAAAAAAGCCATTTATGACTATATACAATATGAAAGAAAAAGTCCGGATGATGATCCTGACGCTCTCTTCGTCTCATCGCAAAATAAACAGCGTTTATCTGTAAGGTCCGTAGAACGGATGATAAAAAAATATGCACAGACAAATGTCCCAGATAAAAAGATCACTCCTCACCGGCTACGTGCAAGTTATGGAACGAATCTTTTGGCAGCTACTGGGGACATCAACCTTGTTGCAGACGCCCTGGGACATTCAAATTTGGCATCTGTAAAAAAATACATACATAAAGCAGAAGAAAACCGGTTAAAGGCAAGAGAAAGCGTAACCTGGACAAAGAATAACACGGAAAATAAATAAAAATTATGAAGTAAAGGGGAAAAAATGATATGAGCAATATATCTGAATATAAAAAAGTCACTAAAAGCAATGATGACTATACATCTATACTTAAGGAATTAAACTCATCTTCTATTTATGAGCAGGGTGAAAATATTCTGACGGAAAAGTATGATAAGGTTAAGGAAAGAATGAAGGAGAAATTACAAGCAATTCCTGATCTTCCAATGGGGAAAATTCTATTCCTCGCCCCGATAATAAAGGAAAAATCGGATTTTCTATTTAATTATATTTCCAATGGAAACAATATATCCGATACGATCAATACAGATGAATATTGGGATATGGAATATCTGATAGATAGATATATGGATAACGTTAGTGTTATTTTAAAAGATAATTCTATAGAGGAAACAGAAATTACCTCAAATTTTGATAATACAGTTCTTGATCTTTTGAATGATCTTTCGAATACCATGGATAACGTGGTTTCTTCTTATGGAAATAATGAAATATTTGAAAAATATTTAAACCATATATATAGTCTTTCAATGGCATTATCCCTTACATTAATATAAAAAATCCCGGCGTAATACCGGGATTTTTCTTATGCTACGGCTTTATACAAAGCCATAAGTCGGACGTACTGATAATGTACATCGACTGTCTTCATCTGATCAGTATTTTGTTTACTAATCAGATTCGCCCTTACAGCCCAATTGGTACATCGTTGTACCAATTGGGTAAACTGTGGAGCTTTTTCAAAACGTGAAACTCCATTTTTTGTGTATTTGGTTTTATATCCGTCATAAAACCCTATAAGAACATCCATGGCCTGTTTAAACGTTCTTAACTCAATACTCTCTTTTGTGTTCATATGCTTGCCCTCCTTTGGGTAAAAAAATAGACTACAGGTATTCTGTAGTCTTGGTTATGCAAAAGAAGTCTGAAAAATATTTACAGACTTCTTTGAGTTACTAATTTATTGTACTTTACTTTTTTATAATATCACAAATTGTAATTAATGCAAAGAATTATATTCAAAATATTCCTCGTAATTATTACTAAGAGAGTATGCATGAAAGTCTGCGATCAGTTCTCCTTTGTAATATGAAAAAAAGTGCAGCATTAAGCCACACTTTTCTTCCTTTTCTTACCTTACCAGATGAAATCCAAAAGGGATCCTTTGATGGTTGTATTTCCATCCATTTCGATGTCTATCAGCCGGCAGATTCCTGTTTCCAGTTCCCGTCCGTTGAAGCTTTCGAGGAAATCCTTGTAGTTTCCTTCGTATATCCCGTTTTCTTCTTCCGTGAAGAACGCATCCATCTTTTCTCCTTCCAGTTCCTTTTCTTCCCCGTTTTTGGTTAAGACAGGGTTGATCAGGCGGACAACGGTATCGCCGTTACAGGCTTTCTGGATATGCGCGTATGCCTCAAGAAGCAGGTTTTTGTCTGCTTTTACAGGGAAATCGAAGAATAATGAGGTAAGCTCTGTGTCGTATTCCTGATAGTCGGTGCATACCTTATCGATGATCGAATTCTTATCCGTAAGGGCAGTTTTCCGGCAGACAGCTTTGTTCCACTTTTCAAGAATCCTGTTAAGGAATCCCATACCCTGCATCTTATCGTTCTCAAATACTTGGTATTCCTTCGGTCGGAAGTTTCCGGTGCGGTATGGGTGCTTTGCTTCAATGGGAGCCTCTTCCTCTTTTGTCAGCTTTCTTCCAAGCTGTTCTTCCATGATGGATTTCTCTTTCTCGTATTCGTTGTAAATCTCTGAATTCCAGTCAGAAAATTCAACATTTGCAAGGCTTCCATCTGTTTTTCGGTGGTCAATACAGACCTGTGGGTCGCTGAAACGGAATGAAAATTCGATGTTGTCACCGAATGCCAGATCTTTTGGTGCATCGGGTTTAAACCATCTGATTGCCTTGGTACATTCCCCGTAGGTTTCTTCAAGATATCGGGTGAAACTTTCTCCCCAGATGCCTTTCTGACGGTCTTCTCCTATCTTCATCTCGGTATAGCCCATTTCCTGTGCAATCTCTGCAGCAATCTGCTGTAATGTTTTAATTGTATCTTGTCTGTTCATCATATTTTCCTCTCTTTCTTCGATTCATGGATAACAGAGTTCCCCGGTAGGGAATCTCATATTATAATTTTCCAGTATGGAAAATTGGCTTGACGGAAACTATTTAATTAGTTTCCTGTTCACGCTGCTGCAAGTTTCCAAACGCCGCGTCTGACAGACTTAAATGGACCAAACTGCAGAGTCTGTCTTACTTTGTCTTTCCAATGAGGATTACTTTCACATTTTTTGTATCCCTCAATTTCTCCGTAAATTTCTTCCATAGTCGCATTCTTGTTAAGCTTGTGCATTGCTGCATAAACAACATCTTTCCAGGTGGCTGCTTGAGAATTACGGATGTCCATCTCCTTTTCAAATGGAATTTTGTAATTGATCAGGTAAGCAGTCATTGCCTTTTCGATCACATACATCATCTCATGCTGAATTGGAGTGAATCGATTGCTATAAGTACGGCCATCTGATACACAGTTATTCTGCATCTTAACATATGTCTGTAAAACCGTCCCGGGCATTACAATATCGTTGAACATGGAGTGGTATACCCCTTTTCTTCGGACATCTCCCATAAGGACTGCCATTTTACTTCCCGGAGCCATTGCAGCGTAATACTTCATGATAATCGCATTTAACGTTTTCATAAACTCTTTCCATGGCATCTGACCGAGATCCTTCAGCACCATAAGGCGGGTGCATGAATAGCATATCTTTGTCCCGGAATCCATCCGGTACCTCATCAAAGACAGCATCAATGGTAAGAATATTACTTCTTACTGGGTTTGGATTTAGATCTGCACCGATATATGAAATATTCATATCCCTGCATACGTCAGACCCGGTACCACCACCTGCAAACAGTTCCGCAAGTGACTTGACACCATATCTCCAGATAAGATATGCAATTACCCATCCGCTGCAGTTTCCACGGTACCTATTATCTCCCCACGGCCCACGATCTGGAAAATTAAGAACTGTACTATTTTTTGAAGCAACATATGCCTCAATTTCACTTTGTTTCATTTGTTCCACCGCCTTTCACGATTCCTAGATTACATCTGGTCTTTTCCCAGTCTGTATATTTTCTCCAATGAAACAGTCACCACAAAATTCCCAAATTTCATCCGAAATCTTTTTGAAGGTTAAAAATGTGGTTTTCCATTTTCCACTCTCATCAATTCTTGTTGAATATGGTTCTCCTATCTGCATACAATCACTTCGATCACATGCCGGAGGAAGTGTATTTCTACTATTTTCAATAACATCGCCTTCAATGAGATCTCCAATCGTTAAGGCATCGAAATACATCAAATCCTCGTTTAAAACGCGTTTTCCATTGTATCTTCTGCAAGATACAGGAATACTCTTTGCATTGCGTTTAGCAAGATAGAGTTTATCATTCCTATATAAACTCTGCTTTTGCTTTTTCTTCAAAATTTTATCAGCGATCTCTTTATCCGGAATCCAACCGTTCTGACCAGCTTCGATTGTTTGACCATTAAGATCATATACAACTTTGTATTCTTCTGGAAATTTTTCTTTAAAATCCATAATTTAATTTTCCTCCATTTCTTTCTCCCGATTACCGGGTAAACAAAGAGGTTCCCATGCACGGGAACCTCAATTTTTAGTTCCCGGTGCATCGGGATGATAAATTTTACTTCTTTTCTGCAGAAATCCGGTAGACAGTTTCGTTTGCATGGATTACTGTAACCTGACATGCATTCCGGTCATACTTAACTTCCGTAACTTCATTTATATCCTGATCTGCAATGGCAATCTCTTTAACTTTATTCCACGCTTCCTTCTCTGATGATAATGTTTCCGGAATACGCACAGTGCAGGATTCATATTCAGAAGTAAACATGGTTTTAATGACCCAAGTTTCTACTTTGTCGAAATCATCTCCAAGTACCTTTTCACATGTAAGGTATTTTGTTTCTTCAGATTCGGCCGTAAACCAACTCGCACACTCTTCATAAACAGCAATATATTGCTCACGGGTAAATTCCTTGTCTGTAAACTCTGAAACACAATTTCTGCCAAAATCTTCCTTAATGGAATCATAAATTTTGCTTACCATATCCGGATTAAGATGAAATGTTTCACCATTTTTTGTAAAATCCATGCCATATTTCCAAATGGAGCGATATGGGATTGGATTTGATTGGTTCTCAGGCTGATCGTTATTGTCACTCCCTTTGATGATGATTTCATCACCATCAACCTCAACCTTTGATACGTCGAGATTAAAAGCGGGGGCGACCACATAGTCGTAGTTCTGACTGTTGTAGTCGTAGACGTTGCCACCCGAGTAGACACACCACGCGCTGCCGCTACCGCCGACAGTACCAAGCCACGCATGGTTGTTGGGACACCCGAACGAACTGGCGTTTCCCGCTGCTTTTTTCAAAGCCTGCCAGTAATCGCCAGATCCCGGTTCACACCATTCCGTAAAACCGGCTTTTTCTTTGCTAATAAGAAACAATCCCTTACCATAGGAAGTGGATGAATCCTCAGCATCCTTGATGGCTTCGTAGAGTGCCTGCATCTTATCATCGTAGGCACTAATATCCTCGCCATCAATATCTGCGGCATAAAAGTTGTCAACATTTCCTCCAAATTTCAACATTTTGTATCCTGGCCATTTTCCATTGGTTACACCATGGGACTGGATCACAAGGGTTTTACCATTGTTGATCAGCTCACATGCAGTCCACTTGTACCCGGCAAATTTGTAAGTTTTACCTAAAAGCTGATGCTCATGACAGTTATCATCATGTTCAAATGATGAAGGCGCATTTTTAATAATTTCATCACCAGCAACCTTCACCTTGGATAAATCTAAATTGAATGCTGGCGCGACAACAAAGCCGCTGCTCCGAAGGTTGCCGTTGTAGACGCCGCCATTCGAGTCGACACACAACGGGTTGCCGCTGCCGCTGACAGTACCGAGCCACGTGCCGTTGCTGGCAGCCTCGAACGACTGATAATTCATCGCAGCCTCTTTCAAAGCCGTCCAATAGTAACCGGAACCATGTTTTCCACATTTCGTAAAACCTACTTTTTCTTTTGACACCAGGTACAGTCCTTTCCCATAAGTAGCGGACTTATCTTCCACATCCTTGATAGCATTGTACAGTTCCTTAAGCTTGTGGTCATAAGCACTGATATCCTGTCCATAAATGGAATCAGCATAGTAATCACCATTTCCAAATTCTGCCATTTTAAAGCCCGGCCATGCACCACTTGTCACACCATGTGACTGGAGCACAGCGGTTCTGCCATCATTAACAAGCTCACAGACTGTCCAGTTGTAGCCCATGAAAAGATAGGTTTTACCTAATTTGAGATTATTTGTTAATTTTGTTTTCATATGTAATTTCCTTCCTTTCTGCAAAAAATTCTGCATAAAAATAAGACTGTAGAATACAGTCTTGGTTAAATAAAAGAAGTCCAATGAAATAAATCATTGGACTTCTTTTTAGTTACTATTTTATTTTAACTTAACAAATTTATTATAGCATGTATAAAAATTTTTGCAATAATATTAAGCAACAATCTGCTGTATGCTTTTAATCACTTCAATTTCCTTTTTCATAGAATTTTGCCCACAATTTTTTTCAAGTTCCGGCAGCCAATTAATAAGCATCTGTTCTACAGACCTATATTCCAAATGGCCACAGGTACTCTTTCCAACCCATCTTAAAGATGTACATCCACGTTTATACATGACTTTATCTACCATTACAACACATCCATCTGGATAAATTCTCCAGACATAATCATAGCATTTACAAATTGATGATAGTGGTTCCAGGTATTTATTTTGATTAACAGTTATCAATCTATTATTCATGTGTCATCTCCTCCTAGCATATAAGGGACTTTCGTTCTCGGACAGACATAAATTTGCCTGTTTTTTTGATTTTGTCCCATGTTTCATGAACGGTCATACAAGAATTTGAGCGGTCTCCTGCTACCACAGAATGTCCACTGCTGCTTCGTTCTGCTTCATTTCCATGTATTACAGGTACTAAATTATTTGTACTCTCCAAAGCATTGATTTCATTTAAAATCGTACACGAAGAATATGAGTTATCACCCCGCATAAGAAATGCGATAGTTCCTTGTTTGATCAGGGAATTGATACAGTCTTTAACAACGGATTCGCATAATCCTGATTGTGCTGCAATCTGACAGATTTTCACCCTAAATTCCTTGCCTATTGCTGCTCCGTTTGAAATCCTTATAAAGTTTAATGTGTGGCCTACTGTTTGAATTTCCTTTTCCATAAATGCTAGTTCCTCCTTTTTTATAGTGAAGACAGTGTTCCATTGCCGGTCCTCCCTCTTATTGCTTTCGTCACCAACGTCTTCTGATTGGGATTTCGCTCTTTAAATAAAATTGTTATGAAAGGCTTATGCCAGTTTCATTCTTGTTAATTCCATATCCTGATATTCGCTGACATCAAGAAGTGTGCGTTTAGACAAAACCCGAAAAGCATATTTTAAAGCCAATATTTTTTGTGGATCTTCCATTCTCGCAAGAATAGAAGCAGCATTTTCAATGAGTTCTGTTTCGTCATCTTGAGTAAGCATGACTACAATTTCCTGGCGAAGCCCGACATCGATTCCACAATTTCTACAATATGCTTTAAAAACTGGTCTTTTAACGAGTTTTCGGCAGCCATCCAGATAACGCGACAGGATGCCTTCCGTTTCTACAGATGTTTCTGAAAAAGCCGCAACGATAGCCAATGCCATTGGAAGGGCATTCGTCTCTTTTTCGGGTTCTTTACCAGCGTTTGTCACTGTTGTTACCTGAAGTTTTAATTTGTCATACATAAAATTTCCTCCTTTTCTCATCTTATTGATGAATATTAATTTGTTGTAATAAAAAAGGTTGTGAAAATCACAACCTTGGTTAAATAAAAAGTCAAAGAATTTCTGCAATTCTTTGACTCTGTATTATTTACTATTTTATTTTTACTTAATAAATTTATTATAGCATATATTTTTTCATCTTGCAATTAATTTGGCATTATCGGATATGTATGTTGACAAATTTTCTAATTTGTCGTATGATTCAAGTAGACTTATGGACGATTATTCCATAAGATTTGAAGTCAATATAAAAAAGGAGGCTAACCATGCGACAATTTACAATTGATTTTTTTAAGAAGAGTGTCATTCCAATGACAGAAACAAGTGTTGAAATCATGGATTTCTTACTTACTCCAAAACACATGAAAAAAATGATTGCAGCATCAATCGAGGGTAAACCAGCGCTCTCTGGTGTTGTAAAAGAACTGGAACAAAATTTTAATAATCGTAAAGATTTTCCAATTTATCCGGATAAAACTGTAAAAGGTAACAATGCGGAATATCGGAGGAACGTTGGATGGATGGTCAAATATGTGATGGGCCTGAATGGATATTTTCCAGTTTCTCAGGCGCGGCTCTCAATACATGATTCGAAATTTTTTTCCACCTCGACTGTCTACCGCAGAGATACTTCTGCCACAAGTGAAATTACAGTAAATGAAACAATTCTTGTAAAAATAAACAAAGAAATGCCGATGAAGGCTATTTTTCTCCATAGAAATGATGATCCCATCTACTATGATAAAATGAAAGCGCAATGTACAGAATTTAAAAAAAATATTACAACTCTTGCAACAAAGCGCCCTGTTCCATGTGAAAATAGGCAAATTTGTGCTGCGTTATCTGTACTTTTCCCATGTTATTGTAGCCAAACAATTACTGCCGATCTGCTTCTTGAAATAGGAAATGGAGAGAGAGTTCCATGTGCAGAATTTTTTGAAACCATCAACGAATTAATTCTTGCTTTTTGTAATCTTGCAGATACAGTAACAGACAACGATAAAATAATAAATTAAATCACCTTTGGATCAAAACATCATAACAACAAAAAACCAAGGCTTACAACGTTCGAAGCCTTGGTTTTTATTTTGCGAAAATATTTCATTTTTTTTATTTTCCTGCAAAATTTTTTTTGGTTTTTCCATGTTTTTATAAATGTAATACTCTTTCCTTGATTTCCTGCGTTCTTCCCTGATTCCAGAACTGTGTTCCAATGTATCCACAGGTACGGCGGGCTACGCTCATTTTGTTCTGATCACGATTTCCGCATTTCGGGCATTCCCAGATAAGCTTGTGTGTATGCTCTTCTTCGACAATCTGGATTTCTCCGTCATATCCGCATTCCATACAGTAATCGCTCTTTGTGTTAAGTTCCGCATACATAATATTATCATAAATGAATTTGATCACTGATAATACTGCAGGAATATTGTTCTGCATATTAGGAACTTCCACATAGCTGATTGCACCACCAGGGGAAAGAGGCTGAAACTCTGATTCAAATTTCAGTTTTTCAAAGGCGTTGATCTTTTCACGGACACAAACATGATAGCTGTTTGTAATGTAATTGTGATCGGTCACATCCTTGATGATACCAAAACGCTTCTGCAGACATTTCGCAAATTTGTATGTAGTGGATTCGAGAGGCGTACCATAAACGCTGTAGTCAATGTTCTCTGCAGCCTTCCACTTTGCGCAGGCATCGTTCAGATGCTGCATTACAGACTTTGCAAACGGCATGCCCTTTTCAGTTTCTGTATGAGAAACTCCAAGCATACGCCTACAGGTTTCACACAGACCGGCATAGCCAAGGGAAATGGTTGAATAGCCATTATATAACAGCTTGTCAATTGGCTCCCCCTTTTTCAGACGGGCAAGTGCTCCATGCTGCCACAGAATCGGTGCAACATCTGACGGTGTTCCAAGAAGACGTTCGTGGCGGCATCTTAATGCACGGTGGCATAATTCAAGACGCTCATCCAGAATTTTCCAGAATAAATCCATATTCCCATCTGATGAACATGCAACATCTACCAGATTAAGAGTAACAACGCCCTGGTTAAAACGTCCATAATACTTCGGTTCATTTGTCTCCGGATCAATATACGGGGTCAAGAAACTACGACATCCCATACATGGATAACAATGTCCTTCCCCATTCTTGTCAACTTTAAGTTCTAACATCTTTTTTTCAGAAATATAATCCGGAACCATACGTTTTGCTGTACATTTTGCAGCAAGCTCGGTCAAGTACCAATACTTGGAATCTTCGTGGATGTTGTCCTCTTCTAGCACATAGATCAGTTTTGGAAACGCCGGTGTAATATAAACACCTTTTTCATTTTTTACACCCATAATACGCTGATGAAGCATTTCTTCGATGATTGCAGCCAAATCGTCTCTCGTCTGTCCTTCCGGAACCTCGTCCAGATACATAAATACAGTAACGAAAGGTGCCTGTCCGTTTGTCGTCATAAGCGTGATCACCTGATACTGGATCATCTGCACACCACGGTTGATCTCTTCTCTTACACGCATTTCGGTCGCTGTTACCACCTGCTCTTCGGTGTACTCCATACCGTTTGCTTCGAATTCCGCAATTATCTGTCTGTGGAATTTCTCACGGCTGATCTGTACGAACGGAGCCAAATGGGACAATGTAATCGTCTGTCCACCATACTGTGAACTTGCCACCTGCGCAATCGCCTGTGTTGCAATGTTGCAGGCGGTAGAAAAACTGTGAGGAGTATCAATACCGGTTCCGCTGATTACGGTACCATTCTGGAGCATATCCTCCAGGTTCACCAGACAGCAGTTGTGCATATGTTGTGCATAGTAATCGCTGTCATGAAATTGGATCAACCCTTCTTCATGCGCCTGCACGATATCAGGAGGAAGCAGAAATCTTCTTGTTAGATCTTTACTGACCTCACCAGCCATATAATCTCTCTGTACACTGTTAATCGTCGGGTTCTTGTTTGAGTTTTCCTGTTTTACTTCCTCATTATTTCTTTCAATGAGGGACATGATCTGCTCATCCGTTGTATTAGACTTACGGGCAATTTCCCTTTTATACCGGTAAACAGTATAATTTCTTGCAAGCTTAAAAAGCTGCAGTTTCATCAGTTCCAGTTCTACAGCATCCTGAATCTCTTCAACACCCATGGGATGTCCTGCTGTTTCTGCAATTTCTTCAACTCTCCGGGCAACCAGCTCGCGGTCTTTTGCAGATGCACGTTCCCATTCCTCTACGGAAGTGTTTGCTTTCGCAATTGCATTTTCAATTTTTCTACGGTCAAAGAGATCTTCTTCTCCACTTCTTTTAATGATTACCATAAAAATCACCTGCCGGCTCCCCGGCTTATCCTTTCTTATTTTTGTGGAATACCGTCTTGATTTATTTAGACGGTATTCCATATGTGTGTACAAAATTTCTTAATAGCCTAGCTTTTTTAATTCTGTAAGTCTGGCATCAAGTTGTTGTAAAGAAACTTTTTTCCCTTCTTCTGTCATAAAGCCTTTAACAGATGGCATGTGCATTGGGTTTCCCTCTTTGAGTGCCCACAACCCACTTGCTATGTCCATTAAATTACCATAACCAATCGCTTCACCTAATTGTTCTACCCGAGCAATTTCTTCTTTTCTATTCATAGTCTTCTCCTCGTCTTTTTATATGTTTGTTTCATAATCCGATAAATCCTCAGCAATATGATTCTCAAGAATAAGGTTTACAGGCGTGTCTTCATTGATGGTTTTTCCATCATGAGTTTTTCTATGGGATTTTGTCCATTCCCATGTATTTTCTAATTCCGCAAGCTCCTTTTGGATATCAGAATAAGAAAATAAATTAACTGCGTGAAGTTTTATATTAAAGATAGCCTCTCCGGCTGTTTCTAATCCGCAGTCCTTTGCAACCTCTAGTGCTGTTTGTATTTTCATAAGTCCTCTTTTCTCCCATATGGGCAACATGAGACACCTATGCACAAGTGTCTCTACGATAGTTCCACCGTGCATAGCGCTAGTTAATCAAATTCATGTTTTTCCGCTTTAAATCCTTAATTTATCCTTTTAATTTTTCTTCCACAACAAGGACAAAATTTAATCTTTTCATCAAAGCAATCCATTCCAAAATCGTATCCACAGCATTGTGTGATCCCATCTATCATTTTTGTTGTTTCTGATGAGTCACTCTCGCTATTTAAGATTTCATAAACTTTTTTGAGATCAGCAAGGGTATATTCCTCGCCAAACTTAGAAATAAGATCTATCTTTTTTCTAAGTTTTAAAATCAAATCTTTCTTCTGAATAAACTCTTTAGCTGACTGTTCCGTTGGAAAAAGCCAAGAATCGTATCCGCAGGAAGCTCTATCGGTAAGATATGCTCTCCCTCCTGGAAGTTCAGAATATTTACGTTCCATTCTTAAAACCGTTACATATTTTCGTCCGACATTAATGACAGACTGTTCAACGATCTCTTCTGTATTTCCTTTGCGCTCGATAGACCATGCCGGTTTCCCAACATGGAAATCCTTAATTGAAACATTACTCATTATCGCCTTCCTCCTCATTTTCGTTATTGATAATTTGATAATATTCAGCATCCGAATCTGACAGATTCAAAATTCCATCGGCATCCGCATAGCTGCATGCAATTGTTTCACTCTCTGCATCCTGACCCAAAAGATCAATACTGGACACTTCAACTCCTCCGTTAACCAGATCAATAGCTTCATCAATATCTTCGACCTGATCGACCGGTACTAAGACCGTTTTTTCAAATTTCATGCTCGTTGTGATTGCATAATATTTTTTTTGTTTCCATAATGTGATCCTTCCTTAATAATGTTTTCTTACCCACTCAAGAAGTTCTTTTTCACCTAATTCTTCCATACAATAGTCATATAATTTGGGATTATACTGCTTTAATCGCTTAAATTTTGCAAATCCATCCAAATGGCACCCCACCGGGCAAAACATGCAGCCGGTCCTTGATTCTCCTGTCGTTCGATATTTACATTTCGTGCAACAATCAAGGCGAAGTTGTCCATCTATTTGTCCAACTTCTGCAATATTTCCGTATGGTGAGGCAAAATCAATATGATTTTTTACAGCATATTCAAGGACATCATTCTCTGTCCAAAATCCCATTGGCTTACTCATTGGTCTGCCGGAATCAAATGAATTACAACCGGTTCTTAAGTAGGCTTCTTTTCTCCGGGCGGACTCTACTGCCATTAAAGCAACAATAGGTTTTCGTCCTGTTTCTCTTTCATATTTTTGTACTGGATATTCCTTCATATCCAAACAGCATTTATGGGATATTTTGAATGGAGCATCTATAAGAGGCAGCCACTTTTTGTACTGTTTCCGGTATGGATCAGGATTTCCCTTTCCATCCAGACCGTTCAACTTATTGATCGCCCATTTCAACCCCCTTCGTGCAGCTTCTATAGCTTCAGCCACATCTTTGCTTGGAAAACACCAACCATCATCCTCAATAATTTGTTTCATTGATTTTTCTGGCTTGATGACTTTCACATTATCAAATTGTTTTACGTATTGCCGGATCTGCGGATATTCCATCCAGGTGTCAAGGAACACCGCTTCCACATCAGGATAATATTTTCTCACCTGATGCAGAAGTACAGTAGAATCCTTTCCTCCGGAAAACGAAACATATACTCCGCTTTCCCCATATTTCTCAATAAAATCTTTTATTCTATTGCGTGTCATTACCTCTTTTACATCCAAAGGTAATGACTGCCGATATTGTAACTCTTTGTTACTGAGAGCATGCATGACAACCACTTAACAGATTGCTCTGTGTCCGTGGATAAGAGGTTACGGCTTCCCATGCTACTTTCTACGTACTTTCACAAGTTGTTCCCATACGTAGGATTTTCACGCTAATTAAACCTCATTTTGTTCTCGCCTTTCTACACCTTTAGGCGGTCAACCTTGGTCTACCAAGGCTTCTGTCATTACTCCTTTCTACTTAAATCAAAAACTTTAATTATACGAAGTGTCTTAAAATCTACCAGATCTGCATGAACCTCTCGGTTTTCTGCAGAAATAATCTTGGACGCTTCCTTGATGGCCTCATCCCTGTGTTCCTTTTCTCTAAGAAAACGGGTATATGTCCGTTTCCCATCTGAAGAATAATGAATAAGTCCATATCCTTCACGAATGAACAGATCATTATTTGTCTTTGCCCATTTGCTAAAAGCAAGAACCAGATTCGCTCCAAGCATTGCCATAGTTCTATATGCTCCCTCATCTTCATATAGAGTCTTTATAGTTGCAGCTCTGATTTTCTTTTCTTCTCTGCCGCTAAAATCAATGAGATATAAATCCGTATAGATTCCTTCACTGCCTCCATAACAAACCTTAAAGTCCATACTTACATCTTCAGATTTGAAAACATAATTTTCTGATGCTATATGAACGTAATCAAGGATTCCTGGCCAACGGTTGTCTTTTTTTAAATCGTCAACCATTGTATGTATGGCATCCTCCATACGTAACAGTTTTGGTGGTTTCCCTGGGTTTTCAGCAATCGTAATCCCATTTCTTGTAACAACCCGTTCAATATCTGTCCATTTAAAATGGATCTCATCTCCATCACAACAATTGTATCCTGTTAATTTGCCGCGAATGTTCTGATCATCCAGAATGTCCACGACATATGTCCCAAGAAAAACAATATCTCCTTTCTTTAATCTATTTATCGCATCTGGTGCTGGAATTTGTCTTGTTTCAAACATAATAATCACCTCATTTTTCAATATTTTTGTATTTTATTACCCGGATCTGGTTATTGTATTTTTTGGACAAATCAAAACTTTGAAAAGTTCCTTTTGATTCGCCATCCCAAAATGCAATTACGCCCCGATCCTGTTTGGATGCAATATATCTGTGCATCTGTTCATTTCTAATGAAACCTGCCTTCTTACCAAATTCGTCCCATTGAGCAGGAAAAACGATAAGATGGTAGTTGTGCTCGGTTGCATATCTTTCTGCATATTTATCCGTATTTCCACCGCCTCCGGAAATAATCATGATTGTTTTTCCGGATTTTGATGATAATATATTGTCCGTCTTCTGCTGAAACAGATCGTAATCATTGAAATTTCTTGTTCCAATGATCATACAAAAGAACGTATTATCAGGATCATACTCAAGAAAATTTTCGTTTTCTCCAATAGGACATACGGTGGTATTACCCAGATGCTCTCCCAAATATTCATATGTAAACTCACATGGAGCTGCATGATGTGGACACGTTGTGTACGCACACATATTCATAATCACTAAAATTACCTTCTTTCTTACATTTTTGATATTATCCGGACTATTTACATCCGGGTAATATGTCTTGCCAGCCAGTATTTTGTTTTATAATCCATCTGCGACCATATATCAATGTCCTTACTAGCCGGGTAAATAAGCATTTCATGAATACTTACAGGAACAAAAATAATACTTTGTTCTTTCAGCTGGTTACAGAGTTTAGGTAATAACTCTGGATATGCAACAGCTGTCGCACCATTGCAGTCATATTCATTTGTTAGTAAGCAAGCTTTATCTCCCCAAATTTTTCGATCTGCAAGATTAAGACCTTTTATCAACGGCGGCATAATTATTGGTGTATTCTTTTGTGCCAGACGATACAATGTATCTACATCCGCGCCCCATTCGTCCATATGATTTTTATGGATTGTAATGTTTGCCTGATTTTCGTATCCTGCAGAAAGGTTATATTTAAAAATCAAAACAAGATCATCCCAGAAATCAATGTATGGAACATCTGATAGAAGCTCCTGATTTCTGGTTTTATTGATCAGCTGCATAATGATGCGGTCTTTTGCTAATGAAAAATTGGTAAAAGCCTCTGTATTAAAGTTTTCCGAAGTATTTTCATTAAGCACGGCAATAATCTTATCTGTAATTTCATCAATGCTTAATTTTTGGGCGTTGCACTCGTCATAAAAAGCATCTAGGTTAATTACCGGTAAAGTATTTGTCGACTCGAATTCAACAAAAATTCCCGTATATGATGTACCATTATTTTTAACCATCTTTTTTATAACAGCTTTTCTCCCGGTCTTTTTCTCCAATAGTTCTTTAATTTTCATAAATTTGTCACTCATTTTTCTCTCCTTCTTATGGAAATAACCGGATGTATTTCCATCCGGCTATTTAAGAATATTAATGTTGTACTGTGTATCCGATGAAATTATCATCGCAATACTGCTTTAACAAGTTCCAATCAAATTCGCTAAAGCTTACCAGTACAGTACCTGCAGCAGCAGTTTGCGCCATAACAACCGTATTGGAACGACTTGTTGTAGCACCTGCAGCAGCCTTTGCTTTTGCCTCAGCTTCCTCTTTTTCTTTTTCAAGTCTGGCATTTTCTGCAGCCATTGCAGCTGCTTTCGCCTCGGCTTCAGCACGACGTGCTTTTTCCTCAGCAGCTCTTTTCTTTGCTTCTTCCGCTTCTTTTTTCTTGCGTTCTGCTTCCTCAGCCGCCTTGCGTTCGCGCTCTGCAGCAGCCTTACGTTCGCGCTCTGCTTTTTCTTCCGCTTCACGTTTTTCCATTTCAAGACGACGTTCTCTCTCCTCAGCAGCTTTACGTTCACGCTCAATAACGGCATCACGCTTTGCTTCTTCCGATTTAATCGTCTGAATTGCTTCCGTTAATGGACGTAAAGATCTAACCAATTTAAGTCCGATTTCTTCAAATTCAGAATTCAGGCTTTTAATAGTTGCAACAGAATTTACCAGTTCATCAACCCTGCCGCTAATGGCAGTTTTATAAGTTTTTGCAGATGTACTTACATTTGCCCAGCTATTTACATAAATCTGAGCAAAAAACCACTCTGCAAACTCAGAATCGGAAAATTCCGGTTCGTCAGCAATGATTTCGTCGTAATAAGCGCGAATCTGCTGATCCTTTTCTTCGCGGATTTCAGCTGCAATCTCTTTTTCTCTCGTATCAATGAGAGTTGTTGGCTCCTCAATAAGAGAAATGAGATCTTTTACCTGGTCCTCGAAAGCATTAAGCGGTGCGGAAAATTCCTTTTTTACTTTCTTCCGCTGTTCATCAAGCTTTTCTGAAAGCTTTCTGAGCTTTGCGCGATCTGCTTTCAGCTGTTTCTGACGATCCTCTCTTGTCCCTGTATAAACAGTGACTTTGTAAGAGTCTGCAATTGCCTTTACTCTTTTTTTAATTTCCTCAAAATTGGAGATAATCTCTCCTCTTGAGATGGAAACTGATACATTGATATTTTCATTGATAGTTTCCGGTGTGTTTGGTGTGTTAATTGTTGCGTTCATATGCGCTCCATCCTAAAATTAAATAAAAAAGACCGTGAAATACACGATCTGGGTTAAAACAAAAAAAGTCCAATGAAATAAATCATTGGACTTCTTTGCTAAGTTACTATAAAATTTTTACTTTACATAGATTATTATATCATATATATACCAGATTGCAATGATAAATAGCTTATTGTTCGATATTATTTATGGAAAAATCTATAGTCAATCAAACCCATTTGTATACCAAGGCACGAACATTCTATGCATCGCAGAATATATTTGATATATTGATATTTAAAAAGGACCTTATTGTATTTTGGCTTTATATTGGATATTGTCATTTTCCCCTTGTTTTTGCGCAAATTCATTTCCAATTGGTCAAAATAATCTTTTATGCGTTCAAAAATAATTTCTGCTGTAAGGCAGGCAAAAAATAATCCAATAAATAGATCATCCGCTTTTTCCTTTGTAATCCCCTTTATTGGATTCATTGTTCCTATATATCGAAGGCAAATTATTTCACCAACAAAATACCCTATCCCGAAAATAATCAAAATCAGAATAAATGAGATACAGCGAAGGATCAAGTTTTGGCAATTATATTTCATGAATTGTTGATTTCTCCTATTGTTTGATTGTCACATGGCAATATGCTGTTTTTTCATTACTTCCTATTTGAAGAGAATATTCTGTGCAGCCATTTGGCACTTCATATATCACGTAAAGATTTTTATAAAATCCATCTTTGAATGTGCTGTCTACTTTTGCATCATATGTTCTTTTTCCAAAAGGCACACCCCTGTATTTCAGTGTTCCCCCGTCCAAGCCTACTATTTTAAAATCAATATATGCTTTTTCCGGATCTTCCGACATTTTATACTCCGCAACTTGAAGAGAAGTACCAGGCTGTGTGTTTAAATCTTTTATATATTCATCATTAGATTTTAATTTTTTTAGCAATTTATCAGCAGATTTTCCCGTATATACATGCGTCACGCAAACATCAGCTTCCACATCAGAGCCATGTTCTCCCATTGCTGTACATTCGCCTGTCTGACCCACTTTTAGCTGATGGTATAAATCGGATTCTTTTCCTTCTGCTGAAACGACACTTTCCAGCAGCTTCTTGGACAAAGAATCCTTTTTTGATGCTTTATTATTTTTTTTATCTGAAAGCTCTTTTTTCTCTGAATCTGCTTCTGTATCTTTTGCAGGCCCTTTTGTTTTTTTCGTAACATCTTTTTGGGGTTTCGGCTGTTGTGCCTTTTCAGATTCCTTTTGTGTCTGCGAATCCTTTTGAACTTGTGCAGGTTTGGATATTTGTGTATCAGACTCATCCTGTGCATTCACGCCTGTTTCCGTATCATCATTTTGAGTATCGTTGATTACCGTAACGGAAACAGAATCTTGTGGATCCTCTTCTGTCTCCGTTTCAAGTGAAACCACCTCACTGCTATCATTGTTCGATTCTGTATCAGGAATTCTTGTCACTTCGGCAACCTGCGTTTCTGTTTCATTCTGAACAACATACTGATCGCCATCTTCATCTGAACTATTAACGGTTGTCAGGGAATTGGAAACATTTGATATAATTCCTTTGTTTCCAGATGAAACAGACTTATAATCATCTGCCAATACTCCCATGAACATAGAACACTCTCCTGTTTTTGACTTGATAGTGGTTAGTTTCCCAGAAAAGGTACCAAAAAGATCCTCTGTAATGGAAACGTCGGCTATCACATTTATTTCTGTTTTTTTATTTCCATGTTTTGTCTGCTGCTTAAATTCTGGCTTTTTCTCTGGTGCAAACCATATTCCATTCATGTCCTTCTTTTTTAGAACTTGTTTAATATCTGCTTTCTTGTCAAAGTTGAAAGATGTTTTATTGGAAACAGCTATTACAAAAGAATTGATATTAAAAACCAGATAGGTATCATCTCCATTTTTATATAGGAAAGTGCCTTTACTATAATCGTGATCATCCGAAATATTTGTAACTGCAGTTGCTGAATCAAGCATTCCCGACTGTATTTCAAATCCGTATCCCTTGATGGCATCATATACCTTTGTATATCCTCTGTGGCCTGTTTTATATAAATTAGATCCGCATCCTGTTATACAGGATGTAATTACACCAACTGTTGCTGCAACAATGAGCAGTTTCTTTATTTTTTTCATCGAAAACATGCTTTTCCCCATCCTTTCATAATATTCAGTGCACGAGATAATGTAGCCGCATCCATATATCCAAAGTGACAGTCATCAAATTTTATATTAAGTTCCTTTGATAACCGGTAATACGCTCTATTTTTTCCTGTAAGAGAATAGTAATGTTTATCAAATTCTTCATGACAAATACTCCGTAATTTTCTTGTATTACTACATGCAAGTATTCCAAGGGCATCCTTTGGTGATTTTCTGTGTGTTCCAACATAAGAACCACATTTTTCACAAATATAGCAATATCCGCTCTGATATGGAGTTAACCCAAAATCCTTCATTTTTCCATATATTACATTTCCGCCACAAACCGGGCAGATAGTAGGTCTTGAATCAAACATTTTAAATCCCCTTTCTTTTTGTTGATTATATCATATATATACATTTTGGCAATAAAAACCTGCATAAAACTTAATATAGTAGTTTTTGTTCTAATTTGTGGTATACTTCTGAAAAAAGGAATTGGAGAAAAAAGAATGAATTCAAAAATAGATATGAGTATTCCCGCACAGGTATGCTGTGTGACAGACACAGACGGTACCATACATCCGAAATGGATACGATTTAAAGATGAAAATGAAGGGATTATAACGATACAAAATTTGGAAATACTGAAAGAACATACAGATGCAATCTGGAATAATTTTCTTTGTTCTGCTCTCATGTATGGTCAGATCCAAAAGTTTATTTTATGCTATAATTATGGACGGCACAAATGGACCATTGAATACAGGGCAAATGAAACAGATCGTAAATATTTGTTAGAATAGTACCCCACCGGGCAGTACACTTGATTTGCTGCATGGTTTTTAATAATAAAAAGAAGAAGATTGCCATACAATCTCCTTCTACTGTTACAAACTTTCTCAGTAATCGTTGTTATTTCAAATTTTGTAACGTTGTAATTGTTACAATTGCGATTGCAAAAAAGATAATCATGATACCTACTGTAATTACAAATGGTTTATTCTTTATCTTTATACCTTTATACATAACAATCGTACCTTCAAGCAATAATACAATCCCTATCACTATAGACGTAATATATTCACGGTTCATATAATTTTCCTCACTTTAATATTTCAAATAGCTCTTCTGAATTACAGCATTTCAAAAAGAGGCTTTTGATTTTTTCTGTTCCGCATCCAGGAAATCAAATATATCCATTTGTCCTTCAACCTCATAAAATTCTATTATAGGATTGCTATATTCAGAATGTTTTTGTTTATCATTTGTTTTATTACTATAATCTTTGCAGCATTTCATCAATTTCTTTTTCCACGGAATCTTTTTCAGTACCTATTACAGAAGCTATAATTTGTGGAAGATCATCTTTGGTAATTCCTCTTGATGCAAGTAAATGACCATAATATTCTGTTTTAGCCATAGACGGAGCAAATTTTCTTGCATAAGTTTTAACCGTCTTTTCAATCCCTTTAACTTCGAGGAAGTTATCTTCTGTTAAAGACTGCACTGTTTTAAATAAAGTCACATTGTTCCATCCTTTTTCCTTGAGTTCTCCTGCCATTTGATGTGCTGTCATTGGTTCGGCTTTATCCCAAAGAAAAAGCATCAACTCTTCCTGTCTAGGTGATAATGTACCTTTTGGTGTTTTCATATATTTATCCTCCATCTTATGTATACTTATTTTATTTAATTTGTATTATTATAACACATATTATAATAGAAAGAAATATATTTATCTTCTTTAATCCATTGTTTATCTTGGTTCCAAATGACATTCCACCACCAGATTGTCCTAACTGAACTTCTAAAAGATTTGGTTTTACTGTTCCTTGCGTACTTTCTTTCTTGAAATCCATCATATCATTCACCTCCTTAAATCCTAATTTAACTACGCAAACCGGAGCTGTCCGGTCTGCTCCTCGTCAATTCTCATGTTCGGCATGCGTTCGCCAACTTTCAAATATGGGCAATTTACCGTAACAAGAGCTTTTGCCATTATCGGTACTACACTGTTACCGATACGTGCCACCTGCTTTGCTACAGGATAAGACTTTCCGGTATAATCTCTATTTATGATATAATCCTTTGGAAATCCCTGCCCCATCTTTAATTCTTCCGATTTTAACATCCGAAGAAAAATATCCATAATTACATATTCATTTCCAAGCACTGTAACAAGTGCAAACCGGTCTTTCGTAACAACTGTGTGCAATGGATCAAATAAACTTTGCCCTGTACCATATCCATAATATTCCATAATAAATTGCGATACCCGGGTGCATTTCTGTAATACATCATTGACCTCATTTTGCTCCATTATGCCTTTATCAAGACTTAATAGCAGCTCTTCTGCCGGCATTGCATCAACCGTTACCTGCCCGAAGTGTCCTGGAGATGTAGTAATCGTATGTATTGGTTCCATTAACGACTGACCAGAACCAGATTTATAAAATTTTGTCATGTATTGCATAACCAATCCGTAACGGTTACTGGTATCTATTGTCTGTACAGGATCTGTTAATGCCTGCCCCCTTACTCCACATTTTGTTGTTTCAGAATGATATTGTATAAGTAATGGTGTTATCAGTCGATTGTGATCTACAGTTGTTATCGTAGATATTGGATTATTTACTGCACTTCCTGCGCCTTTATAATTTCCTGCATATGCCTTATCAATAAAAGGGGCCAATACCGGCGTAACTGTTCCAAATCCATGCTTTCCTGTGATTGTCGGCATTGGTTCATGGATGCTTTGACCTCTGAAATTATCTCCGCTGTGATTTACCTGCACAATAAATGGTTCTGGATTGTTAAATACAAACTTTTCTAACCCTCTGGCTATTCTGTTCATGGTATTTTTTGCAAGAGGTTTTTTTCTGCCAAATATGGATTTTCCCCAATCGTCCAAATCAAGATATTTATAAATTGGTTCCCATTGGTTTAATCCATTCGCGCCGCCTTTGCTATGCGTCGGTTCTGGCCAGATAATATCTTTTCCATCTCTCCGGAAGATTGCATACCACCGCTTTCTTGTAGTTGGTGCTCCGTAATCAGCTGCAACCAGCTCTCGACTGTCGAAGATATAGCCAAGTGACTTCATCGCCGTGATGAACTTCTTATAGTCTTCTCCCTTGCGTTCCGGTATCGGGTGCCCTTGCTCGTCCAATGGCCCCCATTGTTGTATTTCTTCTACGTTTTCCATTATGATTACATCCGGAAGAATCTGCTTTGCGTGCTTAAATACGGCCCACGGAAGTATTCTCAATCCTTTCTTCCTCGGTTGCCCGCCCTTAGCCTTGGAATGACTTGTGCAATCCGGGCTTGCCCACATTAACGCCACATGACGGTCTTTTACATACTTCTGCAAATCAACTTTAAAAATATCTTCTGTAAGATGTACCGTGTCCGGATGATTTGTTTTGTGCATCAAAATTGCATCCGGATCATGATTGATGGCAATATCCACTGGTCTGCCTAACGCCATCTCTATTCCAACGCTTGCTCCACCGCCGCCGGCAAAGCAATCTATTATTAAATCTCTCATGGCAACACCTCCGGGAAATCATTAAAATCTGTCTGTCCTGGAATATTTCTATATTTTTTGTTATCTAAATTTTCCGGCTTACCTACTTCAAACATAAATCCTAATTTTTCATAAAAAAACCTCTTTTCTGCTATTTTTTTGTACGGTAGTATAACATGAAGATAGAATGTAATTGGAGGAGCAACAGCAGATACAAAACAAGTGATTCCTACCAACATTAATAGAAAACCATCCAGATTTCCATTATGAACATCCAATAATCCAACACTTATAGTTAATAAACAAATACATATAATAATTGCTATCTTACGCATATTACTCCCTCACTTTTTTTCCTGTTATTTTCTTTCCAACGCCCATTTCTTCGCTCTAGCTCCCGTTAATGCGTGGTACCCATGTTCCTTTCGCCACAGTGTAAGATCTACCTGCCAGTTTTCCGGAAGCTTATCCATATATTTCAGCAGCATCTCTTTTTCTTTCTTTTCTCTTTCGTCAAGGTATTCGAGAGCCTTGTTAAGATACCGGAGTGCTGCCGCGTAATCTACATCGCATCTACCGATCCGCCATGAAGTTACCTTACGGTTTGCAATGGCATACCGGAGACGGACGGAATCAAGGTAGGTAAGGTTTAAAAATTCCCCATTGAAAACTTCCATGTTTGCGCGTGCTTTCTTTTTGTGCGAATCGGTTCTCCAGTCATACCCACTGTCTTCTTTGACTTCGGAAATGAAGTAATGCCGTTCTGTTCCTACATGCTCTGCGGAATACACTTCCCGTCGGTAAGCTTTCTTCTCCGGACTGAATGATTTATACTCGCAATAAAATCCATCCTTTCCATAAAGTTCCACCTTCCACTTGGCATATCCCATGGCATTCTCTTCGGTTACTTTGCCGTAACATAGCCCCATGTCGTTTTTAAGGACTTCCGTATGCGTGGAGAATGTAGGTGGTCCTTGCAGTTGCTTATACTCCTTACGGATGTAGCAGGAAGTTCCGTGTTCTGTGGTTTTCTCATCCTCCCTGTGCTCGATCACCATGCACGGGTAATCCAGATACGAAAACTTCCATACTTCGTCACGGTCAATAAGGTTGACCGGGTACACCGTACAGTCGCTGATGCTTACATCGTGCGTCCGGTTTTTCCCGCCGCGTCCTCTGTCATTGTTGTAGGCCTCATATTTCCGTTTGAAATCATATACATCATCCCTTGTGATCCGTTGCGTGACCAGTACCATATCACCTTTCTTAATCTCTCCATTGGAAGAGTCAAGAATATCCTTCCACGAACCATAGGTATTATCCTCAATCCACCCATCAGCCATGGAAAATACCACATACGGATTCGGTTTTATGACCGAAACCTTCTCCGGGAACCGGATCAGCTTTCCATCATTGATGATTCCCTGCAACAATGCAAAGATAAAGAAACGGGAAATTTTCTCCTCACGGGAAGTCGACTTGTAAGTTTCTTCCGTTTCCTGTGATACGGTTTCTTCCTGCGGGGCAAAGAAGATATTTTCATCCTGGATGTTAATGCGGTCTTCATCCGTCCACCCCATGTACAGGTTTTCTCCGTCTTTTATAAGGATGCCAATAGTATGTCCATGGTATTTCTCATATTTTTGAAGCATATTGGCAAATTTTTCGTGGTTCTTGTATCCAATACCGCTCCGGCTCACTTTAACAAAGGAGACTGCTTTTTCGCCAGGACAGAACAGGTCGCGCAGATCCTCACGGTTCTTAAGAATGTCCTCAAACAGTCCGGCATCGTCCCCGTCCACGTCATACAATGCCAGGTACTTCCCAAGCTCCTCATCTATGTAACGGAGTTTTTGGTAAATCACAACCGAAGAGTCTGTATCCGCATGTCTACCGGTGACAAGCTGTGTGAAATCCACAACCTCGCCCGTAATACACCGGATGGCGTAAATCTGCGTATCCAGCACCGTAAGCTGGTTTTCCAGTTTTTTCTTCTCCTCTTCCAGTTCTGCCTGCTTTTTCTCGATCATTTCCCGGAGCGGGCGGTACTGTTCCATAAGCTGGCGCTTCATTTCTTCCAACTTTTCTTCCTGTTCCTGTTGCAAATTTTTCAGGGCATTCTCCTGCTCTTTTAACTCCTCTTTCTTACTGTATATGTCTTTCTTAACGTCTGTGACGGAAGAAAATCCCTGACCGGCGGGGATGATGGAAGACAATGTTTCCCCAGCGATGGAGCACATCTGATCCGGCGCGTAGTCGGAGTAATCCTTATATTCCTCAATTTCAAGAAACCGGCATGGAAGTGTATATGCTTCTTCCGTGTCCGCGCCGGAGATCACTGCAAACCGGTGCTGATCATCCAGAAAGAGAAGATTAAGAGACTGCCCGATGGACTGCAGGTACTCTGCCATTTCAAGCAGATCACTCATCCATGAGCCTGTCCGGTCAAGGCTCTTGGAAAGTTCAGGAATCTGATTCTGCATCTGGTAAAATGCGATCTGGTCGGTATCTTCCCATTTGATATGATGGTAAGCGGCAAGTTCGGGTGACCAGTTTACTTTATGCCACTTCTTGAAATCACCGGATGCATGCCATTCCTTGAGAGCTTTGATATCTTTGATATGTACTTTTCCGATTGCTTGAAGTTTTCCCATTCTCTTTCCCCTCTGTCTACTCGCAACCTATTTCTGATCATTTATATAGTAGATTATATCATATATATACATTTTTGTAAAGAAAATAGTCCGCCGCGGACTGCGTTGGTATACAACAAAAAGGTGTATTGCAACATTGACTTGAAAATCATTGTTGCAACACACCTCATAAATTTTAATGAAATATCTAAGCAGATGTCAATGGATGAAATGCACCATTCGTATCCTGCTTTTGGAAAGGTGTCGCCGAAAACTACGACACATTATTTGATCCAAAGCTTAAGGATATTTATTTCATTTATTTTTTGTATGATTACTGAGCTTTCCCACAATATATTCAAATTTTTGGCCCAGTGTATCCCCATACCTCCAAGCATCTGCAATACCAAACTGAATATCCATATCAGAAAAATTGCTTCAAATAAACCAAGACATCCAGATAGTATGTGGCTTCCTTCCTTTATTCCAGGTAATTTTTCTGTAGTATGTAACATATACAATACTATGCGAATCAGAACCACAGCTAAAATATAGGAAATTGCGATCAGAGCCAGTTGTATACCGTACTGCTCGAACAGCTTCGTGGAAACTGGACCTCCGGCAGAATTCCTTGCGCTGAAAACAATTTTATCAATGAAATTTTTTATAGGTGCTTTTATGAAGGGAAAGATCACATACGAAACCGGTTTGCATAAAAACATTCCTCCTATGTAGGAAATAAAAGGGGCAACCGTGTTAACGGTTCCCCTTTTGGCTCCTGAATAAACCTGAACCAGAATAAAAATACATACAATAAAGTTAATATATAAAGACGTTGTAGAATGCATACTTTTTTACTCCTCAATATTGATAACTTCATGTGATGTATGGCTTTCATCTTTTTTGGCACGTATGTTTTGAATTGCAATATTTTCGTAATGGTATATCTCAATGGTATATTTCCCTTTCTTCGCATAATCCATAAGATATTCCATTTTTCCAGTATCATGATCATATTCCATCTCGTAAGAAGTTCCATCTTCATATGTAACAGTTCCCCATACATCATCCTCTTTGTAGTCATCGCCGACAATATCAGCTGAAAACATAATAAATGAATCATCTTTTTTAAGAGTTTCTGTTTCTTTATCACAAATAGCGTCTTTTTGTGTATATCCAGATATAACTTCCGCATTTTCGACTTTTATATCTTTTGGATATATATTCATTGTGTATCGGCCGGCAACAGCTTTATCCAGAATCACTGTCGCTACTCCATTTAATGCAGGCATTTCATAAACGGTCTGATCATCAGGAGCAATCAGCGTGCATATAATGTCATTATCTGTATACCCATTTGTATCGTAAGTAATTTGAAATACTGCATCCTTTGTATCTTCACTTACCAAAGCAAAATATTGCTGAGAGTATTGCGCAAACTGTTCGTTTTGTGATGTATAAAATGCATCGTTCATGTCAGCCTTTGCTTCACTCTTTTCTCCACGTTTAAAATTGTAATATTTAAAAAATCCTGCACCTTCAATCATGTAATAGCCGCTTTTGGCATCGTCCGGCATGGAGAATTTCAGATAACCGTTCTTTGTGTTTTCCGCTTTTTCAATAACATATGCCTCATAATACTGCAGAAACTTCTCATCTGCTTTTATAGTTGCTGTCTGGTAATATGTGCCGGCGTAAAATGTTAAATGATACTCTTTATTCTTTTTTAGTCCAGTAATGCATCCTGCATTGTTCAAATTTTTCTTGGTAACAGGTTTATCGTCAATTGATACAAGCCTTATTGTATCTGATTTCGCTCTTGATAGAATTTTACCCATATCTGAGTCTTCAATGGTATTCTTTTTTACAGAAAATGAAATATATCCATCATCATCTATTTCTGCCCCATATAATCCGAAAGAATATCCGTTGTATTTGTATCGCTGTATTTGCAATGGCTTTAAAGAGCTGTTTTCCGACGCATATGCGATAATCTCTCCCCTATAGTAATCAGGCATCAGGTTTTCATCCTTCTGCATCCAGTAAACGCTTTCCGGACTATATTGAGAAGCTGAATTTCCTTTTGGCTGATAAACCACATAGAATTTGGTGCCATTTTTTATATAGTACATGTCTGGCTCAATGTCTTTTACATCAATAGGAATGATCTCATTTGGATCTGTCTTTTCTTTGAAAATCGCCTTGTGTCCGCAGCCAGTTATTGAAATTATGGAAAGCAGCACAGTTCCAACCAGAAAAATACTGCGGAATTTTTTAACAATGTTTTTATGACTCATTTTTCTTTCCTCTCTTTTTGTGCTGTTTCGGGTATTCCCCATTAAGCACATTATAAATGGTTGATTTCGAACAATTATATCTTTTGGCAAGAACCAGATAGGGCGTTTGTCCGTAATTTACAGTTATTCCCCTGCTATTTACAAAAGAATATGGTTCGTCATGTTCTTTTCGGATCATCCGGCACTGTTCATCTGTAAGCGCCCTTTTCTCCTTATTCCACTCATTTCTTGTACCTGCAATAATATTGTCATAGGAATAATTGTTTGCTACCTTCAAGGTGATGATTTTATTCCTTGATGGTTTTCCACTGAAAGCTTCATAAATAACATTTTTGGCGAGACGAATACATTTTTTCCCGTCAATATAAATGCTTATCCTTCCTTCTTTATTTATAGGAATTTCCTTTCCAAGTGCATTAAAAATTCTTCCATTGCGATATACAATATTGCTATGATAATATCGAAACTCTTCATTCTCTAATTCAGTAGCTGACATATTACCTCCTTCTTTCCAACTAAATATTGTTTATATTCTGACGAATTGACCAGATTCCAACATAAGAAAATATTTTAGTCCGGAAATTCTCGTATTTTTTTCTCTGTTCATTATTGCTTCTTTCATTGCCTGTCTACTTCCCACAAAATCTACTTCTTTTTTTCCGCGGGACCCGGCAACGTATGGGATATTATAGTAAAGCATTCCTCTGTGGAATGGCATAAGTGTAAACACACATGCCGGGCTTTCACTTCCCTGAGACTTGTGTACACTCATGGCATACGCGTGAATTAAAAGATCCAGATCATCTTTTTTGTACACAATGTCCTTATCATTTATGTTCGCATATATTTGTACGTTTTCGTCCTGATTGACAATTTTTGTTATAAAGCCAATATCTCCGTTAGATGCATCCTCGGTATTAACCTTGGATTGCATGATAAGATCCCCCTCTCTGAAAATCACACCTTTTCTGGAAATTTCATTTTTTTCAGCTGCTGCCGGATTCAGTTTCTCCTGCAGTAAGGCATTCATATCATTGATTCCTGCCGTATGTTCCCAATATGGACATAAGCACATTACATTGCCAAGTCCATATTTCTTCGTCAAAGTAACAACGCGTTCAGCCATCATGTTTTTTACATCTTCCATGGAATTGCAGTCGAAAATTTTGAAATCATCACTTTCTTTCAGTTGAGTGATTCCATTTTTTATTTTTTTGGCATTGGAGTTAATCTCCGAGTTTTCACTGGTTCTGTAAATTTTTGTTAACTTTGACACCGGAAAAGCTCCACTATCAATAACATCCCTTAATACCGCACCAGGACCGATGGAAGGAAGCTGATCAATATCTCCTACCAAAATCACTTTACAGTTATTTTGAATCGCATGGAATAACGCATACGCGACATTGATATCTACCATGGAAAATTCATCAACTACAATGAGCGAATCATTAATCAAAACTTCATCTTCACTGATTACATTTTCTCTTGTTAAATGCAAATAAGAATGTATCGTATATGCATCTATTCCTGTTGATTCTGTCATTCGCCTTGCAGCTCTTCCAGTTGGTGCAAGAAAAATGGTATTGTTCTTTGGAAATAAATAATGATATGCTGCCTGTACATATTTTATTATCATGGTTTTTCCTGTACCGGGTCCTCCATCAATCACGGATAATCTGCTTTCAAGAGATCTTAAAATCGCATTATACTGATCTTTGTCAAGTGTAATTTCATCATCGGAAGAAGTCTTTTCTATAAAACGCTGTGCATTTTGGATGTTTACCGGATCGCAGCTTATCTCACACATCATATGAGCGAGTTCACTCTCCTTGCGGTAAGTAGAAGCTGTAAACACATATTGACCTTTTGTTTCTGGCAGTCTTAGAATCTTAAGCTCCTTTTCACGTACCAGACAATAAACTCTTTCGTTTATTTCTTCTTTTGTATAACCATCTTCCTGTAGCAGTTTGAGAAGTTCATAACCAAACTTTTGCAGTTCGATGCCTGTATCACCATTGTTTTCCTTTTGTTTAATGGCATAAAAGCATGCATATTTAAACCTCAACGGGCTTTTCATTGGGAAGTTTTCTTTTCTTGCTATTCTGTCTGCGTCAATAAAAGTCAAACCTCTCTGCATACAAAGGATATATGGGTTTTCCCTTAAAATTTTCATTGCTGCCGATTTATATTGCTGATACAGTTTCATTCCATATTTTTGTGAAATACCAAAAGAAAGCAGATAGGAAACAATTTCTCTTGATGCTTTGGATTCCTGGTATGATTCTTTGATTTCCTCTAACTTCCGCTTAGTTATTCCTTTGATACGTAAAAGTCTCTCCGGGTATTTATCGAGGATCTCCATTGTTTTCCCGCCAAACATCTGATAAATTGCCTCTGCTCGCTTTGGCCCGATTCCCTTTAATATTCCACAGGAAAGGTATGTTACAATGCTATCTTTATCATCTGTAACATATTCCTTATAAGATGTCACAATAAATTGATATCCGTATTTTTTATTCTTTTCGTAATATCCTGACATGGCATACAATAGTCTTTCATTATCCGGTAATGTGGTACCCTTGCAAGCCACTTTGCCATCTTTTGTTTTAAATACAAATATGGAATAATCATCTGAATGAAACCGTTGGAAAAGAAAACGTCCATAAATAAGATGTGTATCCATTGACACAGGAGCATATCCTTCTCCAAGGGAATTTTTATCTGCAGACTCAGTAATCAGATATTGATCAGCTTCATTTTCTTCGTTATCCCGAAATGTCTTATATACAGCTTCATGTCCAATAACAAGCGATTTGCATGTATCCCAGTTTGATATTTTTTTGTTGACCTCTTTTCCGTCAATAGTTTTAATTGCATATATCATAGTATCACCTACTTTTATATTGTTGATTATATCATATATATACAATTATCGCAAGAAATCGGAGATCATGAAAGAAACGATAAAACCATACTATAAAAAGCCACTATGCATTTTCCGTAAATACATAATGGCTTCGATTCTGAAAATTACTGCCAAGCGAATCTTTCTTTTATAGCACCCCAAAAGCTGTTTTTCTTTTTTTCTTCCGGTTTATATGTATGAAATTGAATTCTATACGGGTATTTTTTTCTCCCTGGTGGCAAAATAAAAACTCCAAGTGTAGGAGGAACCTTAGCCCCTTTCGGTTCTTCAATCTTTTTATGGACATCAGGAAACTGATAATAATACGCTTCTTCTATTCCCTGCCGGAATTCATCTGGCATCTCACCGGGAGCAAATGGACTCCGAAAAATTGCTACCGGAGCATGAACCTCGGATACTTCCACAGCCCCAAGATATGTACAGTTATCGTCACACCCGGCCAAATCAAGGATTTCCAATCGTGATGGATAATCAATATAACCGTTTTTTAAATACAGCCTTGATCTTCCATCCTTTATCTTAGTGTTATCTTTCATTGCTCTCATATCTTCTGATAAACTCATAGTTTCTCCTTTCCTATGGATTACAAATTCCACAAGGCGAATATCCCTTTTTAACAACTTCTTTTCTTGACATTTTAACCTTTTTTGTATTCTTCTTAGCCATACCATTTGTTCCTGAACATCCCGGTTTGTGGAATTTGTGCGATCTTGTATTGAGAATATATGTATTCTTTTTCGTACTGTCAGACGCAGAGCTTTCTTTTATTTTGTTTTGATTTTTACTATTATTTGAAGAATAATTTGTTGTTTTTGAATAATAGCTGGATGTTGCATATTCGCCGCTATAATTTTTGGTTAAGTGGCTATCTCCGGTTTTATAATCTATAGTAATTCCCGGTTGGACATTATAACAATAGACGCAAAAACTGCAACCTTTCCCTTTATCTTCTACAGAATATGCTTCTGTCAGCACACCAGATGCAACCATATTTTTGCCTTCAAAAATCGGTGTAACACGGTAAAGAACATGATTTCCGGTTTCCTTAACATAGTCAGCAACCTTGTTTTCATATGGCAGCTGCCCATCACAGTTCATATAACGTGTTCCTGTAATCAAATTCTTTTCATTCGCATTTTCTCCGGCCAAGTGATAGCCTATCAGATGACACCGGTTATACAGGAAATTTCCTTCTACATATCCATTATATTTGACGGTATGCCATCCAGACGGTTTAACAGATCCGATTTCACCTCTTTCCTCAGTTGGCATAAGCTCTTTGCAGATGTTTGCATATGCAACTCCACAACGGCTTAGTGAATCAAGTTCACTATAATTTTCAAAAGCATCTGTTCTTGTTTTATCCCTGCTGCTAAAATATGGTTTATTCTGGTTGATTTCTACAGAAGCGCTTCCAGAATAAGCAGGAACATTTTTAACATCGAATTTTGTTGCTGCCGAAACAGTTTTTGTTTCTGATACTGCCGTTTTAGGCTCAAATGCCTCAGAGAAATTATTCTGTTGGCATCCGGTAAATATCATTGAAATCAATAACGCCGCGGCAAATAAATTTTTTTTCATAAAAGAATCCTTTCGTTTGTAGTTAATGCAATCAATTTTCTTACCTTATATACGATATCATTTTTATTCTGAAATTTTTGTGTAGGTTAGATTATATTATTAATTTTTTTCCACATTTAGGGCAATAATTACATTCAAGTATGTAATCTGCACTATCATCGCCATAGAATGTTAAATAATTAGCACCTTGCATAAAGATTTCTGCTTTATTGTTTGAACCTGGTGATGTAAAGGTTATTTTTTGTTTTTCACATAAGTCACATTTTTTATTATTCATATCTTATTAAAACCTCCAAGGTGATTCATATGTTTCACAGGATTAGGTGACTTTTCTTCCGCAAATAGGACAATAAGCTATGCCATACAAATATTCTCTATTTCTCTTTTTATCGGAAATTACCAAGGTTCCTGAAAAAGTGGGTAAAGAAAATTGGTAATGGTTTGTAGGAGAAATGTTTTTTATTGATTGATTTTTTTCACAAAAATCGCACATCGTATATTTTGGGTTACTCATATTATATATGTATCCTTTCTTTTTCGCCATCTTTGACAATCGCAACCGCCTTTTTGCAATTATTTTTTTCATCTCTAGCAACTACTGGTCAATCAGGTTCTATTGAACAAACGAATTCTTTGATCGAATTATCGTATTTGCAAAATAGATTATACTGTTCCCGTATGCCCTACGGTGCAGTCTTATGTATATTTATGCCAACTGCATTTGCTTTCACTAATCAAATAAGTACATCAATAACACTTACGCTTCGATTGGACCGGTATATAAATCTGCGACCCGATATGTAGCTTCTAATTCATCAATATCTATACGAGCCTTCCAGTTATCTACTGTCACATCTTCATCCAGTTCAACCTTCCTTCTACAGGCGAGAAGAAACGGCTTGTTTGCCATGTGTTCCCAAATACGACCTTCGCCTATGAGCGGAAATAAAGTCACAGATATATCCGGATCATCAAATGGATGTGTTGTCTGCATAAGTGCCGCAAATGGTATGAACTGATCTGCTTTTCTTAATTCTGGATACAATAGGATATCTTGATAGCAAGATGCGGATAAATCGCCTTTTTCTCTGTCAAGATCCAGAAATGCGTAATCCTTTAATCGTTCAACTAAGCCCTCAATTTCTTCATAGCTGTGGTTATGAAACATCAATCCGCCATACACCAAGGAAAACGGTCCTTTTTCTGCGGCGTCCATATCAATTTTAAGATCTTTATCATCATTTTTCGCCTCATCCAGGTAATAATCAAATACCTGAACCTCTCTTGCGGATACTAATAGTTCGTGATCATTGAGGATCAGTTTGCAGTACAATATGGCATCATCTTCATCATAGATACAATCTTCTGAATGTTCGGTTTTTCCTGTGTTTTTACAAAGATGTAGATGCTCGATCCGATCAACCGCAGGAGTATTATCATACATTCCCACGCAATACAATTCACGCAACTGTTTGCAGTTTCCACGAATACTATCCTGTACTTTGAACATTGAGCAGTCTGGAGCGTCAAAGCCTACCGTATTTCCATGAGCTTCGAAGTCCAATTCTTCTTCTAAATCAAATAAAAAAACGGGTTTGGACTGCATATCGGAATATAAAACTTTCCGGTCATTTGTAATAATATATAATTTGTGATAGGAACCCCATCCACCTCCAGTAATTGTAAACACATAGGCTACATAATTGAGATCTATTTCAAAATTCCTCAACATATCCATGAGCACTTTTTCTTTTTTGCTTAGTCTTATCATTTTATTTTCATCCTCCTATTATTTTGCATTCTGTTCCAGCTAATCTGAAATTTGAAACAAATTCTCACCTAACGAGAAAATTGTTCCTCGTTAATCTCTGACTTATATTCCACCAAAGCAGCTTCAACATCTATATTTTCAGAAACACGGCCAATGATCACATCAATCAGAAAGCTTGTGATTTTCGCTTGTGTATGATTTTCATCTGCATAAGTATGCTACGGCAAGTATAACTGTAAGTCGTAACAGTTTGCGTACCGGCCAGTACCACCACGTCCGGCCAAGGAATCCTTTTATAATCCACCATCCCATCCGGGTTCCCTTGCGGAGATTACATCTTCTGCAGGCCGGCACGAGATTTTTTAAATCATTGGATCCACGTATTCCAAACAATGCCGCCCTTCTGCGTACTGCCGGGTACTCTTCCATACAATGTACAGGGAAAATATGGTCTATTGTGATCTTCTCCCTTGCCAGTTTTCTTCCGCAGTACGCGCACCGGTATCTCCCGGATACTGTTTTATTTTTTGCAAAAAATTCATTCCGGTAATTCCTGCTCCTGGTGTACTGGGTTGGAACCGCGTCAAGAGACAATTTCCTTCTCCTGCAGAAATGGAACATTTTGTTTTTTTCCCATTTGGAACAATCTTTTTTTTCATAAAACCCGCGGCCATTCGACCGCGGATTGAATATGTACCGTTTCCACCACAGAGAGAAACGGTATCTTCTTACACTGTTTGACCCGGATCTGACCCGGATAGTATAGGTATTTCCCATAAATTACTCGCCCAGTTTTTCCTTTAATCTCTTGTTTTCTGCCATAAGTGTTTTCAGCTGCTCTTTCAGGCTTTCAATTTGCTTCAGTGCATCGTTCCGGTCAAGGAGCTTTCTGTCTACCAGATTTTCTGCTGTGGCATTAGTTTTACTCAGATCACTTTCATATCTCCTTGCCATCAAGTCCGCATTAACATCATCAAATCCGGCTTCCTTTGCAGCTTCCTTAATATCTTCCGATGTTACCGGATCATCTGCATTATCGTCGTTTTCCTTTTTATCTGCGATTGCCTGCAGTTCTTCATGCATATGGTAGATTTTCTCTTCCATATCGCTTTCCTTTTCTGCAACGGATTCAAGAATCTGACCGAAAATATTCTTTTTTTCAGAAGCTGTGAGATCTGTGTTGCAGCATAATAGATCGTTCATGAAATCATGTGCCGCTTCTTTAGGTTTTCTGTTGTAAAACAGGCACTCATTGACATCCGGACAGCGGTCCGTAAAGGACGGGTACAGGAAACCAGCGTCCGGCATCTGCACTACCCAGTCTCTTTCCCGAAGATCCACTTCATCCTCTTTTTCGTAATAACTCAGCCCAGGCTTGGACAACTTAACCGGACAGATGCTGCATAAAATATACTCATAAACAATTTCGGATTCATCCAGTTTTTCGTTGTCGCTCGTCTTTGTCATCACGTCGTAGGCATCGTAAAACAAAATGATGTAATACGGCTCCGCTGAATCGTAAGTCTCGATCACACGGTCATAAAAAGCATTGAGAAGCCCATCATCTTCCAGATGACTATCTTTAATACCCATAAGAAGCTTTGTCATGTCTTCCTGCTCTTTTGATCCACTATGCACATTTACATTGAGCAGTGCATCGCCAACCTTACCGGATAATGTCTTGTTTGCAATTTCGAGGTATTTATGCATAACCTCTTCGTCCAGATTCAGAAACTGCTTATTCATCGCAGCCTGTTTCTGCTTATTGGAATCCACATACACGCCGCATACACGCGGAAATGTTGCCCTGTCTTTCTTAAATCTTCTTTTTAGTTCTAAAACTTCTTTTTGTACCATTTTTTTCCTCCTGTTAAAATATTGCCAAAAATAATCATGTTATCTTTGTTACTTACTATTATCTTCTGTTGTTTGACAAACTGATCTCCGGAATCCAGTTTTCTTCCATCTTTCTTAACTTTCCTTTCGGAATACATTCTTTTAATGCAGATTCACTTGCTGTTGCCATGTCGATAAACCAGAAATCATTTCCATTCTGCATAATATCCATGGACCACTGTCCGCGCATCTGTTATTAGCAATAGCAAGGGAATCAATCTCCGGATCTTCAAGGAATGGATATGCAGCTTTAAAGTCAGATAAATCCGTGCCGAGTGACTTGAGGTAGTCTATGCGGCTGGCAACAGGCTCGCAGTATAATCTGTACTTTCTGCAGGCTGTGCAGTTCACGATCGCGTGCAACCAGACGGTTGCAAATAAAGCGTGTCGCTCCGTCATTCTTTGCAATGATCCGTTTCTGGACAACAGACGGAAATATACGTACTTTTATACCGATCACATATGTCATGTATTTCATGTTCCGCATGGACGTTCACCTCCTTAAAGCAAACTTATGTTTGGGTTAATATGTCTTTCCCGCACCAGACGTTCCTATTAAAACAGTATTACCATTTTTATATCGCTCTGTATTAAAATTATTTGGGCAAGTAATAGCCTTGGTATCCATATTTTCTCCAAGCATATATCCCATCTGTGATGATAATGTATCATGCCGGATTTTATTAAACCTTCTTTTAAGCTCTAAAACTTCTTTCTGTACTATTTATTTTTCCTCCTGTTAAAATATTGCCAAAATAATCATGTTATCTTTGTTACTTACTACTATCTTCTGCTGTTTGACAAACTTCTTTCATCCGGTCTGTTAACAGTTGCAAAAGTTCCAGATCACCACAAATCTTATTTATTTCAAATGTTTCTGATTTTTTATAAAATTTGATATTACAATCTGCCTCGATATCGTTTGACGAAATATAAAACTTTTCCGGAAAATGTTTTGTTCCGGTATGTACAACAACATATTTTTCAATCTCTCCGTTTTTTTCTTCAAGGTACAGTCCATAATGCAAAAACATTTGTTTCTGCACGGAAGTGGCATCTGGGTTTTCAAAAAGTATTGTATTTCCAATGGGTGCAGACATTGCTTTAATCATGATCTCGTCCCCAACAATATCAACTTTATACAAGTCGAGATTGAAAGCCGGCGCAACAACATAGTCAACGTACTGATAGTTGATGTTGTAGACGTGACCGAACCGGTCCACACACCATGCGCCGTAGCTGCCGTCGACAGCACCAAGCCACGCGTTGTTGCTGGCAGCCCCGAATGACTGAGCGTTTTCCGCTGCTCTCTTCAAAACTTTCCAATAATTTCCAGAGCCAGGTTCATCCCAATTCGGAAAACTGGCTTTTTCCTTGTTAATAAGAAACAATCCCTTACCATAGGAAACGGATGAATCCTCTGCATCTTTGATGGCATCGTACAGTTCTTTCATCTTGTTGTCATAGGCACTGATATCTTCGCCATCAATGGATTTGGAATAGTAATCACCATTTCCAAACTGTGGCATTACAAAGCCCGGCCATTCCCCATGGGTTACACCATGGGACTGAATCACAAGGGTTTTACCTTTATTGATCAGTTCACAGGCTGTCCATTTATAACCGGCGAGTCTGTATGTTTTCCCAAGTTCTAAAACATTGTTATTTTTTGTAATTTGACTTAACTGCCCGTGGGATACGCGTAACGTTGCTATTACCTGTGCATCACAAACATTTTGTTCAATCTGTTCGGTGAAACCTTTCTTAATATTTTCTAAAACTTCTCCCATTTCTTCGGCTGTTGCACGAGTTGTTTGTATCTTTCCTTTACTCACTAAACTTTCCTTTCCCTGTGTTCTTCTTGTAAGAGCTTCTATTATCATCAAAAGAGCATCTTCCGTATTGTATCTGAAATCAGTAAATTTTCCATTCAGCAAGTCGCTTGACC
>ERZ1673743.497-NODE-497-length-59586-cov-20.688801_pt1 | contig 59586 bp, 46 predicted proteins | sample MGYA00580197_ERZ1673743 | MGnify/ENA primary metagenome ERZ1673743 (study PRJEB41218, sample SAMN15661795) | gut metagenome | host: Homo sapiens | place: Canada: London | collected 2015-08-20/2019-03-30 | study: EMG produced TPA metagenomics assembly of...
GGGAAAGTTGAGGCTTTTGCTATTATTTTTTGAGGTAGTTCTGCAACACCCTCTGCCATGGAGAGCAGGCTTTCTCTGCAAAGCAGAGCGACTTCGTCGATTGCCAGCCTGCGCGTTGCCGATGGTGCGGAAATTACTTTAGCTAATCGTTGTCGCAGGCAAGAAAGCCTGCTCTCCACGAAAAAATTCAATTCTAATTGAATTTTTTCTTGATTTTTCTTGCAGGAGTAAAATTTTGGTTGTAACTTTGCAACGCAATCACAAAACAAACCACTTAATCTAATTTCCAAATTTCATCTTTATCTAATCTTTTTACCTTAATTTATTATGGAAAACACCGATTCTAAGAAAAACACCCCGCAGCCGGAGGAGCAGCCTCCGATGTATGCCCCCGTCGGCGTCGCCCCGGCCGACACCGCTCCCGACGGCCCCGCCGACGATCCCGCCGGCGACGGCTTCATGCTCTACCCGCCCTCCGTATGGGAAGACTAAAAACTAAGATGCGCAATGCATAATGCGCATCCATCACATCAATTACATCAATTACATCATCCTGTTAACAAACCCTTATCAAAAATCAATCAAAAACTATGGAAACAAAAACAGTAAACGGAATCAACGGCGGTGAGCACGCTTCGGGCGCCCCGCTGACCACTTCGGTAACCGATCAGGCAGCCCCGGGGCTGCTCACATCCTCCATCGACCAGCGCATTGTGCGCGTGCGCCCCTCGGCCACGCCGGTCGACCAGCTCACCCGCTGCATCGGCAGCCGAGGCTGCGGATCGATGACCGTCGACTACTACACCGTCGACACCCGCGTCAACGAATGCAAGTGCGAAACCGTACCGTCGGTCAACGACATCGAGGAGGACGACAGCGGGCTGACCCTGCTGACCGTCACGGTCGACCGCGCCAACGTATTCGCACCCTCCGACACCATCCTGTTCCCGGAAGTCCTGGCCGGATCAGCCCGTCAGCCACTGGTGGGCTATGTCCGCAGCGCCGCCGGCAAGGAACTGCGTGTGGTCTGCCTCAACGCAAGCAGCGACGGCAAGGAAGCCCCCAGGCTGCAGTCCAAGCCCAATGTCACCGAGGCCTGGGCCGTGCGCATGGGGCGCGCCGCCTCCGAACTCGACGTGCAGACCGGACAGTTCGAGGCGCTGCCCATGAAGCGAAGCAACAACTGTCAGATCTTCAAGATGCAGGTCGAGCAGTCGCTCCTGCAGCGCCTATCCGACAAGGAAGTCGACTGGAACTTCAGCGACCAGGAGGAAGCCGCCGTCATGGACATGCGCCTGGGCATGGAGAAAAGCTTCCTGTTCGGCGCCCGCGCCAAGTTCATCCACCCCGACAAGAATGAGTACGTCTACATGACCGGAGGCATCTGGAACCAGGCGGCATCGGAGGCGACGCTGCCCGCCTCGCCCAAGGAAGCCGACGTGATCAAGCTCTGCGCGCAGGTGTTCACCAACAACAACGGCTCCAAGAAGAAGATCCTCCTCGGCGGCACAAAGCTCATCACGGCGCTCAACAACATCCAGTTCTACCGCTCGATCTCAGGCGAGGGCTCGCTCACAAGGTGGGGCATACGCTTCCGCGAGATCGTCTCGAACTTCGGCACCCTCTATGTGATACACTCCGAGGTGTTCGACCAGTGCCACCATTCGAAGGACGGCATGGTCATCGATCCCGACTTCATCACAAAGTACACGCACATCCCCTTCAGCAAGGAGCGCCTCGACCTGCGCAAGGCCGGCAACCGCAACACCGACGCCATCGTGCTCACCGAGGCTTCGTGCGTAGTGCTCCGCCATCCGACCACCCACTTTCGCATCATCGGCGAATAATTTAGAATGCGCATTTCGCATTACGCATTGCGCATTAAAAGAATTTCGCATTAAAAATTTTTATTATGAAAAATTTTTCTGAGAATGAGATGCTGGCGGTCTGGCGCCGCCGGCTCGGCTACGACGAGGCGCGCACCGACTGCACCGTCGAGCGCTACGACGGCCACGACATCAACGGCCGCCTGCGCGAGGCCATGCGCGCCTGGTATCTGCGGCTGCTCGACACGGCCGACCCGCGCCTGCTGCCCCACGGCGCGGTAGTCCCGGCGGCCGTGCACGCCTGCGGCAGCCGCCAGCTGCTGATCGAGCTCCCCGCCGGCTGCCGCCGTCCCCTGCTGATGCACGCCGCCCGCTGGGAGCGCCCGGCGGCGCCCGCGGCCGATCCGCGCGCCCTCGCAGGCCTGCGCCGACTGGCTTCGCCTTTCGGCTGGCCCGACGAGAGTTGTCCGGCCGTGTGCCTGCTGCCCGACGGCCGCCTGGTGGCCGCGCCGCTCGAGGAAGCCGACGCCTTCACCCTCGACGCTGTCGCCGAGCCGGCCGACGGCTCGTACGTGCTCGACGAGAGTCTGCTCGAAACCATTCCCGACCACCTTGAAGATCTATGCTATGAATAAAGACATGAAACTGCTGCGGCGAGCCTACGACGCCTGGCTCGCCGCCGAGCCCCTGCGGCGCCGGCGCGAGCGCCACAAGCGCTACACCTACGGCGACCAGTGGAGCGACCCCGACACCGACTGCAACGGTCGCACCGTCGAGGAGCGCCGCCGCATCATCGACTCGGGCAAGCGCCCGCTGACCAACAACCTCATCCGCCAGCTCGTCAAGACCATCGTGGGGCGCTACCGCACCGCCGCGGCCGAGTCCGGCGCCTACGACACGTCGGAAGGCTCATTCGACCGCCGCAACCATCTGGCCGAGCTCGACAGCCGCATGCTCGAGGAGTTCGTCATCTCGGGCTGCGCCATACAGCGCATCTGCGCCGAGCGCCGTGAGGGAGGCGAGGGCGTGTGGGTCGACAACGTGTCGCCCGCGGCCTTCTTCGTCAACGACTACCGCGACCCGCGCGGCCACGACATCGACTTCATAGGCATGCTCCACGACATGACCGAGGCCGAGCTCGTCAACCGCTTCGGCCGCGGGAGCGCCCGGCGCGTCGAGGCCCTGCGCCGCCTCTACGCCGGCCGCGGCGCCGGCTGGACCCTCGACGGGCCCGGCAGCGCCGGCGCCCCGGCCCGGGCCGACACCGACTTCTGCCGGGCGCGCGACCGCCGCCTGCGCGTCATCGAGACCTGGCAGCTCGCCGCCGAGAGCGCCGCCGACTCGGCCGGGCGCCAATACATGGCCGTGCGCTGGCAGTGTACGTGGCTCGCGCCCGACGGCACGGTGCTGTCGTCGTACGCCTCACCCTACGGCCACGGTTCCCATCCCTTTGCCGTGAAGCATTATCCGCTCACCGACGGCGAGGTCCACTCATTCGTCGAGGATGTCATCGACCAGCAGCGCACGATCAACCGCCTGGTGGTGCTGATCGACACCATGCTGGCCTCGTCGGCCAAGGGCGCGCTCCTCTTCCCCGTGGAGCAGCTGCCGCGCGGCGTCACGATCGACGACGTGTCCCGGCTGTGGGCGTCGCCCGACGCCGTGATCCCCGTCACGGGCCGCGCCGGAGCTGAAATGCCTCGCCAGGTGGTCACCAACACCGCCGACAGCGGCGCCTACCAGCTGCTCAACCTGCAGATGAAGCTCTTCGGCGACGTCTCCGGCATCAGCGACGCCCTGCTCGGGCGCAACGTGCCGGCCGCCACCGGCTCGAGCCTCTACGACGCCCAGGTGCGCAACGCCGCCATAGCGCTGGCCGACCTGCTCGAGACCTTCGCCTCCTTCACTGCCGAGCGCAGCGACAAAGCGGCAAAAACGTACAGAAATTAGGAGAAAAAGAATGCCGGCACCCCGGTGTTAGCATTTTTTAACTGTTGATAGCGGATTTTTTATGTTAAAAGCGGGCAAAAATCCGAGAATCGTGCTTAACTTTACAGCGCGAAAAAATCTTTCGCGGCAGACGGTAAGAGAAACTATGCCTATAAAACAACGGTAATCCGTGATATATAATAACTTAAACAACAATAACCTTAAATTATCTTTATGAAGAAATCTTTACTTCTCGCTTCAATGGCAGCTCTGACGCTGTCGGCAGCCGCTCAGGGTGTCGATCCCGCCAAGTATGACGTCAAGGACGGCTACCAGCTGACCAACGACTGGCTCATGAGCCGCGGTAACGGTGAAAACGGTGTTGCTCTGCAGGACTGGCTGGCTATGGAAGGCCGCTTCGCCAACGCCGGCAAGGCCACCATGGCAGTGATGGAAGGTGACTACATCTACATCACCTGCTCGACCGAATACGTTCCCGGTGTCGACGAAGAGACCGGCGCCCCGATCATGGTCCTGACCGACAACGGCCACGTAGTGAAAGTTGACGCAAAGACCGGCAAGTTCGTCAAGGATCTCCCCCTGACCTACAACGGCGAGCGTCTCTACGGCCTGATCTGCGCCAACTGGATCGGCAAGGACAACGCCGGCCACGTGCTGATCGGCTCATACGTAAGCAACTGCTACGACGCCACCACCCACACCGCCAAGCCCATGAACCTCTATCAGCTCAACACCGAGACCGGTGAGCTGACCCTGGTCTACAACTTCGAGTTCGACGAAGCCGAAGGCTCCTCGGCCGGCGGCCGTATCGACTACTATGATGCAGCAGGCGACGTTGTCAACGGCCCCGGCGCATTCATGGCTGTCCCCAACGAAAGCGCAAAGTCGTACATCTGGATTAAGGACGAAGGCGGCGAATGGGATGTAACCGCTGAAGGCTACAACGTGATCGAAATGCGTGCCACCTATCCCGCAAACCAGGGCGCATGGAACTACTCGCCGATGGGCTCGTTCGTTTATGACGACTCGTTCGACATCTGGAACCTCTACTTCTGGATGGACGGCCACACCACCAAGCCGTCGCTGTATGACCAGACCGGCGAGCTGACCAGCTCGTTCGCCGAATACGCAGGCACCAAGGAAGAGCAGAGCGAATGGGAAGCAGCAGGCTTCTTCCCCGACACCCAGCCTAACGGCATGCGTCAGTTCTCGTTCAACGACGACGCTTTCCTGGTTTACGCTCTTCAGTTCCCCGATGACAACAACATGGGCGGCCAGATGGGTATCGTGAAGCTCGGCACCAACCTCACCCTCGAAGGCGCCACCCCGCTGTGGGTAGCTCCCGCCGCCAAGCTCGGCATCAAGAAGGGCGAAGGCCGCTTCAGCCACTCGTTCTCGGTAAGCGAGCCCATCACCGACGATAACGGCAAGAAGGCTGTCCGCATCATGCTCTACAAGGACTTCAACGGTCTGGGCGTCTACACCCTGGCTCAGGAAGGTTTCAAGAACGGCGTTCAGGACATCGAGGCTGCCGACAACAGCAACGCTCCCGCCGAATACTTCAACCTCAACGGCGTCCGCGTACAGGGCGAGCTCGCTCCCGGTCTGTACATCAAGCGTCAGGGCACCGAGGCTTCGAAGGTAGTCATCCGCTAAGCAACCGGTTATAAAAATCCTCATAGTCAGACGCGCCGCACCTCCTGCGGCGCGTCTGTTGCTTGAAGCCGGTATCAGAGCTGTCAGAGTAATCAGAGTCTTCGGTTGGTGATATGAACTTTCCCCTTTTCGACCGTATCATGCCCCGGGTGTGCGAGGGGTGCGGCCGGCGGCTGTCGGGGGGCGAGCGGAGCGTATGCGCCGCCTGCCTGGGCGAGCTGTCGCAGGGAGTCCCCGAAGCCGCGGGGCTGCGCGAGCGGCTGCCGCGGGGAGTGCCCGTCGACCGCTGCCTGAGCTGGACGCCTTACCGGCGCGGTGCGTCGGCCTCGCGGCTGATCAAGCGAGGCAAGTACGGCGGCCGCCCCGACATCATCGAGGAGTTGGCCGACATCTACGGGCGGCGTCTGGCAGCGGCGGGCGCCCTGGAGGGTGTCGATGCCCTGCAGCCTGTGCCGATGCACTGGCTCAAGCGTCTCGGCCGCGGCTACAATCAGGCCGCTCTGATAGCGCGGCAGCTCAGCCGCGCCACAGGTATCCCGACTGCCGATGCCTTGCGGGCGGTGCGCGGCCACGGCTCGCAGACGCGCCGCACGGCCGGTGAGCGCGCCCTCAACGTCGCCGGAATGTTCGCCGTCAGGCATCCCGAATCGGTGGCCGGACGCCACATAGCGCTGGTCGACGACATCATCACCACGGGTGCCACGCTGTCGGAGGCGGCGCTGGCCCTGGCTGAAGCCGGGGCGGCCCGAATCAGCGTCGTGACGCTTGCAGCGGCCGTGCGCTGAGCGGCCGGGGGGCCCCGGCGCACAGATGCGCCCCGGTTAAATATATGTTACAATCACAATAAACAGATGTTACAGGTCTTGACAAATTGAAAAGAAAACCTTTACTTTGCAAGAAATAAATCAGTCAAAATGTATTCTCCTGCTTCCTTGGGCAACATATTGATAGTCGACGACGACAGCAATATCGTGGACCTGCTGAGCGTGAACCTCAAAAGCGAGGGCTACTCGGTGCGCGTGATCGGCCGTACTTCGGAAGTCAGGCCCGACGACCTGCGCAACACGCATCTGATGCTGGTCGACGGGGCGGATCAGGAGCCGACCGGCTGCGAGCTGATCGGGATGCTGAAGGCTACCCCCGAGGGTGCGCCGGTGGGCATGATATACTATTCGGAATACGACAGCGAGCGGGTGCTGATCGAAGCGCTCGACGCAGGTGCCGACGACAGCGTGCGCAAGCCTTTCTCGCTGCGTGAGATTCTGGCGCGCGTGCGTGCGGTGATGCGTCGTCGGCGCGCCATGTCGTCCGTCGCGACGGCCAACGTCGTGAGGTTCAAGAATATGACCGTGGATCTGCAGCGCCGCGAGGTGACTGTCGGAGGCGAGCCGGCGGGCCTGTCGAACACTGAGTTCGCCATCCTGGAGCTGCTGCTGCGCAATACCGCGGGCTACACATCGCGTGTGGAGATCTTCAAGTCGGTATGGCCGGAAGGGGTAGGGGTCAACGAGCGCATCGTCGACACGAACATATCGCGCCTGCGGCGCAAGCTCGGTCCGCTGGGCGCGTGCATCGTCAACCGCAGCGGCCTGGGCTACATGCTGGCGGAGTGAAATTCAATTGAGAATTGAGAATTGAGAATTGAGAATTGGCTGCGCATCGGAGTGCCGCAGGCTGGAAAGCCTGCTTTCCATAGCGCAGGCTGGCAATCGCCGAAGGCGCTTTGCGAAGCAAAGAAAGGCTGCCTTCCGGGTGTTAATGATTGTTAAAGCGGGTGGGGTGTATTGATATTTTTTGTAGTTTTGGATGGCGATTCTGCGGACGCATCGTTGCGGAGGCAGGCCCGCTGCCAATAACCGATTGATTATTTGAATACTTCTTTTATTAACCTAAATCTAACTGCATGAAAAAGCTTTTCCTGACAGCAATGGCTGTTGCGGTGGCTCTGGCCGGTAAGGCCCAGCTGGTAGAAGTCGCGTCGGTCGACCGCGTGGCTCTGCCGGAGGGTATCACCAGCGAGCAGGCAACGCTCAGCCCCGACGGCAGCTATGCCGTCATCGGTCAGTTCGGCGCCACGACGCTTTACAAAGTGGACCTGGCAACGGGCGAATCGACGTTACTTACAAGCAATGCGTCGCCGGTAGGCGTGACGATCAGCCCCGACGGCAGCAATGTAGTGTACCGCACGGTAAGCTACAAGAAAAATCTGCGCTACACGGGCCTTGATGCCGTCAACACGGGTACGGGCGCGGTACGCCAGCTGGCCAAGCCCTCGCGCCACCTCAACGCCGGCGTCGCCATCAGCGACAACGCCGTGACGCTGGTCGAGAACGGCCGCGCACGCACCAAGTCGATCGGCAGCGGCAAGTCGCTGTCGATGCCTGTAGCCTCGATCAACTACGGCCACCTCGATATCACGGTCGACGGCAAGACCACGACCATCGACCCGCAGGGCCGCGGCTCGTATCTGTGGCCGGCAATCAGCCCCGACGGCACCAAGGTGGTATACACCCTGAGCGGCGCGGGCACTTTCGTATGTGACCTCGACGGCAGCAACGCGCGCCAGCTGGGCCGCCTGCAGGCTGCCAAGTGGCTCGGCAACGACATGGTCGTAGGCATGAACGAGTATGACAACGGCCAGCAGTACACCTCGTCGGAAATCGTGGTGATGAACCTCGACGGCGCACGCCAGGTGATCGTGCCGGCAGAGACCATAGCCCTGTACCCCTCGGCATCGGCCGACGGCAAGACGATCGTGTACTCGACCGCCTCGGGCGAACTTTACAAAATCAATCTTAAATAAGGACGAGCCATGAAAAAGTTACTTATAGCAACGCTCGCTCTGGCCACCGCCGCCGGAGCCATGGCCAAGACGGCCGACGAACTGCGCGTCTACATCAACCCGGGCCACGGCTCGTGGACACCGAACGACCGCCCGAACCCCTTAGTGGGCCACGGCGCGTACAGCCGCACCAACACCGACACGCTGAACTTCTTCGAGTCGAACACCAACCTGCGCAAGGGCTTCGGCGTGCTGGAGATGCTGCGAGCCTACGGTCTGAAATATGATCCGACTCTGAATCAGGAAGGCGAACGCTGGCAGGTGGGCGCAGCCCGCGACCTGTCGAACAACATCGTGATGTCGCACGTGAAGTGCGGCCCGTACCACGACGACAACGGCACCAAGACCCAGCTGGGCGACAAGGCTCCGGCGGATCTGGAATACTACAACCGCAACTTAGGCGAGATCAACACCGAGGTCGAGGTCAACAACTTCGACATGTTCATCTCGATCCACTCGAACGCCGCCACCGACGGCACGGCGACGAACTACCCGCTGTTCCTCTACCGCGGCTATGACACTCCGGTGCAGGAAGACGGCGTAGACCTCGAGTACCAGCAGACTTCGAAGGCCATGGCCGACGCATGCTGGGGCTACGCATTCGAGAACCCGCACATGATGTGGACATACTACTCGGCCACGAACAAGAATATCCGCGGCGACATCAACTTCTACGGCAGCTCGAGCGCGAACGACCGCGGCCAGAAAGGCTACCTGGGCGTGCTGAAGAGCAGCGCGCCGGGCTTCCTGGTAGAAGGCTACTTCCACACCTACCAGCCGGCACGCCACCGCGCCATGAACTGGGATGTTGACTACATGGAAGGCCGCGCCTACGCACACGGCATCGCCGACTTCTTCGGCCTGACGAAGGAGAAGACCGGCTGCATCTACGGCATCGTGCGCGACGAGAACGAGAAGTTCACTGACCAGTACTACAAGCCCAACACCACGACGCTCGACCGCTTCATGCCGCTCAACGGCGTGAAAGTGACCCTGAAGAAGGGCGAAGAGACCGTGGCCGAATACACGACGGACAACTACTACAACGGCGCGTTCGTGTTCATGGATGTGGAGCCGGGCAAGTATACGCTGAGCTTCGAGGCCGCCGACTACAAGCCGATCGATCCGATGGAAGTAGAGGTAAAGGCCGCTTCGATCACCTATCCGACCGTCCAGCTCCAGAACGTGAACTACGTTCCGCCGACGGTGCAGTATGAGAACTATCCCGACCCGATGGCAACGAACGCCGCCGTAGGCCCTGCCAACGAATACGTAGTGGCATCGGAATACGTCGACGAGCCCATCGCCCAGCTCGAGGGCAAGGTCATCCGCCGCACCATCGTGCGCGACGGCAAGATGTATATCCTGGCACTCGACAAGGCCATCGAACTGGCAGCCGCCGTTCCGGCCGAGGAGCAGGCCAAGGCCACCATCCTGGTTTACGACCTTGATAAGAAAGAAGTGGCAGCCGAGGTATCGACCGAAGGCGCAGCCGGCTCGATCGCCGCTATCAGCGACATCCAGGTGACGGCCGACGGTGTCCTGCTGGCCTGCAACGCCACCAAGAACCAGTACGACGGCTATGTAGAGGAAGGTGACGCAGGTCGCGGCACGTTCGTGATCTACAAGTGGGCCAACGACGAGGCCGGTCTGCCGGCAGGCACTCCCGCCGAATGGCTGACCACCCAGGCCAGCGGTCTGTGGTACCGAGCATATCCGACCAACTTCGTATACAGCGGCACGACACAGGAAGGTACCGCACTGGTGCCGATGCCCACCACCGGCTCTACCCGCAACACCCGCACCACCACCATCAGCGTGATGGACGGCGTGAAGCAGTCGGAAAGCGACCTGAAGCCGCAGTCGAACCACGCAGTGCTTTTCGAACCGGCAGCCGACCTGAACATATTCACCTCGCCTCTGGCCGATGACGAATATCTGCTGATCAGCTCGACCAAGGGCATGATGTCGTGGACGTTCGCCGAGCCGTTCCAGGTGAATCCGGCCGTATCGCCGGAAGGCCTGCCCGTCGACGGCCGCGCAGGCATCTTCAAGTATGCCGGCGCTTCGTACGTGGCCATGCCCGTGAACGAAGGCGAGAACAACACCGGCATCCAGCTCGTGAACATGAGCAAGGGCGTAGCCGGAGCAGTGACCGCTACCGTGACGCTGAAGGAAGCCCTTCCGGCCGCACCGGCCGCCCAGAGCGCAGCCGCAGGCGAGGTAGTCGTTACCCGCGACGAATTCACGAACGCCGTGACCGACGGCTGGATCAACCTGTACCTGCTGCGCGACGGCAAGCTCACCAAGCTGACCACCAAGAACGTGGCACAGCCTCAGGGCCGCAAGGAATATGCCTATGACGTGAAGGCCGAAGAAGGCGCCGACAGCTACGCCGTGACCTTCAAGATGACGGGCGACGCTCCGGCAGCCACGCTGCACGTAGCGGCCACCGACGGTTCGGCCGAATTCGACGTAGAACTCGGCGCCGTGACCAAGGGCGAGAACAACGCCACTGTAGAGAAATCGCAGCTGGCCGACAACACCGAATATGCATGGGAAGTACGCGTGACCAGCGAGCCGATCGCAGCCGCCGGCGAGGCTTACGCCGACCCGACGAGCGTGACCGTCCGCGGCAGCATCGTGCCCATCACCGATCCGGAGCAGGAATCGTTCGGCTACTTCGTAGTAGCTCACGGCCGCGCAGCCGGTGTAGACTTCTATGACCCGGCAGGCCAGAAGGTCGCCAGCGATCTGTTCAAGGACCACAAGATGTTCGGCGGCACAGCCGGCGGCGGCAAGAGCGGCAACCAGTCGAACCCGTTCCGCGGCGCTGAGCTGGGCGGCAAGGCCGTTCTGGCCACATGGGGCGACGCCGGCTACGGCTTCGTGACCGTGAACCCGCTCGACGAGAACGAGGAACCCGCCACGCTCTTCGCAGGCGAAAAGCAGGGCGGCGGCCACTTCATGTACAACGGTGTCAACCTTGGCGGCGGTACAGCCGGCATCGACTTCATCAGCGACGGCACTGACATGTGGGTCATCAGCTTCTCGGAGGACCACGAAGGCGCCAACGGCGGCGGCTCGACAGAGAACTCGCTCGTCAAGCAGCGCATGAGCGGCCCGTGGCAGATCACCGAGGCACCGGTAGTGCTCGGTTACCATAGCCTGCTACTCAACACCAACGTTGACGTACAGACCTACGGCAAGGGCGTATTCGTAAGCCAGGTGCGCGGCGCCGGCAACAACCAGACGGCCAACCCGAGCTTCGCCTACATCGCCGACGTCCTCGGCGACCACCACTGCTCGCTGAATTCGGGCGATGAGGAACTGCAGTCGACGATCGACAACAACACGGCAGGCATCGCCATCTCGAAGGACGGCAAGACGTTCGCCGCCGCCATGACCGGCAAGATCGCCATCTACGACGTGAAGTGGGTGAACGACGAGCCTCAGCTGACGTTCAAGTACACGTTCCCGGTTGTGAACCACGACTGGAGCCAGCTGCACTTCGACGCAGCCGGCAACCTGCTGGCCTATCTGCGCGGCAGCGGCCTGCACGTGTACTCGCTGCCCGACGCCGCACCTGTGGCAGTGACCGCAGCCGCCTCGAAGTACTACTTCAAGGGCAAGACCTCGATCGAGTCTATCGATGCCGAGGAGGCAGCCGACGGCGTATCGGTATACTATAACCTGCAGGGCGTGAAGGTACCGGCCGAAAGCCTCGTACCGGGCGTCTACGTGAAAGTGACCGGCCAGACGGCTACGAAGGTTGTCGTGAAATGATGAATGCGCAATGCGCAATGCATAATGCGAAATGCGCAATGCGCAATTGATAATGCATAATGCATAATTGGCTGCGCGGGGCATCGCTCCGCGCAGCTTTTTTTTGCGCGGCGCAGGGCGCAGGCTGGAAAGCCTGCTTTCCATGCTTTCCGTGAAATATTTGGGGAAATGTGGGGCGAAAATGATAAATAATTATTAATTTTGCGCGGCGACTTCAACCATAGGTAAGCCACCGACATTTATGGATTACAGTATACTTGACTTTTTAGGTCTATTGGGTGCCGTGGGTCTGTTCCTCTACGGCATGAAAGTAATGAGTGAAGGCTTGCAGAAGGCGGCGGGAGACCGTCTGCGCAACATTCTGTCGGCCATGACCCGCAACAGATTCACAGGACTGCTCACAGGCTGCGCGATCACGGCGCTGATCCAGAGCTCGTCGGCGTCGACGGTGATGGTTGTAAGTTTCGTAAATGCAGGTCTGATGACGCTGGCGCAGTCGATGGCCGTGATCTTCGGCGCCAATGTCGGCACGACGTTCACGGCGTGGATCATAGCGCTGTTCGGCTTCAAGGTCGACGTGTCGGTGGTGGTACTGCCGCTGATCGGCCTGGCGGTTGTGCTTCTGTTCACGAACAAGAGCAAGGCCAAGAGCATCGGCGAATTCCTGATAGGCTTCGCGTTCCTGTTCATGGGCCTTAACATGATCAGCGACTATGTGCCGGACCTTCAGTCGAATCCCGAGATGTTCGAGGCGCTTAAGAACTACGCATCGATGGGTCTGCTGTCGATCGTGGTCTTCATGCTTGTGGGCATGGTGGTGACGGCGATCATCCAGTCGTCGGCGGCGACGTTCGCCATCGTGCTGATCATGTGCTCGAAGGGCTGGATCACGTACGACCTGGCGTGCGCCGTGATCTTAGGGTCGAACATCGGTACGTGTATCACGCCACTGCTGGCGTCGATGAGCGGCAACGTGGCAGCGAAGCGCACGGCGATGGGGCACCTGCTGTTCAACTTCCTGGGCACGATCTGGTGCATCTGCATCTTCGTGCCGTTCGCGTCGTTCAACTCGTGGCTGACGGAGCTGATCGGCCAGGGCAACCCCGAGGCTCTGTACGGGTTCGTGAACACGCTGGAGCAGACGCAGCCCGATCTGTACAACCATCTTTTTGACAACTCGCTTCCGGCGGGTCACGATGTGATGCGCCAGGTAGGCGAGATGCAGATGAGCGTGTCGTTCGGCCTGTCGATTTTCCACACGACATTCAACATCGTGAACGTGATGGTCATGATCTGGCTTACGAACGTGTATGTGAAGATAGTGGAATGGCTGGTGCCGTCGAAGAAGCGCGACGAGGAGGAATTCACCCTCAAGTTCATATCGCGCGGTCTGCTGAACGCGTCGGAACTGAACATAGCGCAGGCAGAGAAGGAGATGAGTGTCTATGCCGAGCGCGTGAACCGCATGATAGGTATGGCGCACGACCTGATCCACACCAAGGAGAAGAGCGAGGACTTCAACCGGCTGTATTCGCGGCTCGAGAAGTACGAGGATATATCGGACCGCATGGAGCTGGAGATAGCGCGGTATCTGAACCGCTGCGCGGAGGGTCGCCTGTCGAACGAAGGCAAGCACCGCATCGCGGCCATGCTGGGCATCGTCGGCGAGATCGAATCGATAGCCGACTGCTGCCTGGGCGTAGGCAAGATCCTCAACCGCAAGATAGAGAGCAACGCACAGTTTACGCCCGAGCTGTACGAGAACATCGACACGATGTACCGCTACGTGGACCAGGCCATGACGATGATGCTCGCCGAGCTTAAGGATCTGGAGAACGTGACGGAACGGCCTCTGATCGACTCGTACAACAAGGAACGCGAGATCAACAACCTGCGCAACACCTACCGGACGGCCAATCTCGAGAATATCAACGCCGGCAAGTACGAATACCAGGCCGGCATCTACTTCATGGACATCATCAGCGACCTGGAACGGACGGGCGACTACATCATCAACGTGGTCGACACGATCAAGGATTCGTTCCGCCGCAAGACCGCATAAACAGCCGGAACTATGTCAGAAACAGAGAATACGGAGCCGACAGCCGCGTGCGCCCCTGCCGGGAAGCCCGAAATAATCCACAAGCCGATGTGGGCGCAGCTGGTGAGCGACATCTTCTCGCCGCTGGTGGTCCCGACGTTCGCCATGGTGGTGGCGCTGTGGTGCACCGACATGCGGACGCTGCCGGCCGACAACCGCCTGATGGCGACGCTGGCGGTGGCGCTGATCACCGGTGCGATCCCGTTCGCGGTGATAACGCTGCTGCGCCGGACCGGGCGTGTGAGCGACATGGCGATCAGCAACCGCAGCCAGCGGCTGCTGCCGATGGCCGTCGCGGCGGTGTGCTACTTCGGCGCGTGGCTTCAGATGCGCGCGTTCGGGGCTCCGGGGTGGCTCTGCGGCTTCTTTTTAGGCGCGATGACGGCTATAGTGCTCGCCACGGCGATCACGGGAGTATGGAAAATCAGCGCCCACGCTACGGCGGCGGGCGGCTTCCTGGGCATGACGGCCTGGTGTGTGGCGTACGGTCTGGCCGACATCAACGCGATGGCTGTGCTGAGCGTTGTAACGGTGGTGGCCGGGCTGGTGGGCACGGCGCGCCTGATGCTCGGACGGCACGACCTGGCGCAGGTGCTTGCGGGGCTGGCGCTGGGCTTCGGCTGCGTGTTCGGAATCATGAGTATCTGAGCAATTGGTCTAATTGGACTAATCGGACTAATAAGTCGAATAAGTATAATAAGTTAATAGTATAGCTGATGCAAGCAGTCGTAAGTATAATAATGGGCAGCACGAGCGATCTGCCCATAGTAAAAAAGGCCGCCGACTTCCTGGAGGAAATGGGCGTGCCGTTCGAGATGAACGCGCTGAGCGCGCACCGTACTCCCCGGCAGGTCGAGGAGTTCGCCCTGGGGGCAGCGGACCGCGGCATCAAGGTGATAATAGCGGCGGCTGGCATGGCAGCAGCGCTGCCTGGCGTGATCGCTGCGCTGACGCCTCTGCCGGTGATCGGGCTGCCGATCGACTCGACCCTTCACGGCCAGGACGCGCTGCTGTCGATCGTGATGATGCCGCCGGGCATACCGACGGCCACCGTGGGTATCAACGCGGGCCTGAACGCCGGCGTGCTGGCGGTGCGCATCCTGGGGCTGAGTGATCCCGCGCTGGCACGGAACTATGCCGACTGGACGTCGCGCCTGGGCGACAAGATCATGAAGGCCAACGCGTCGCTGGCCGAAATCACGGACTATAAATACAAGACCAACTGATGAGCCGATACAACTACAGCCGGCGGCCGACAATAGCGGTCGCCATCGGCAGCGTGACCGTCGGGGCCGGCCATCCCATAGCCCTGCAGTCGATGACCAACACGCCGACGATGGACACGGCGGCGTCGGCCGAACAGTGTCTGCGCCTGGCCGAAGCCGGCGCCGACATAGTGAGGCTGACGGCGCAGACGCCCAAGCACGCCGAAAACCTGGCCAACATACACCGCGAGGTGCGCGCCGCGGGCGTGGATACGCCGCTGGTGGCCGACATACACTTCAACCCCGAGGCCGCCTTCGCGGCGGCGCGGCATGTGGAGAAGGTGCGCATCAATCCGGGCAACTTCGTCGATCCGGGGCGCACGTTCGTCAAGCTCGAGTACACCGATGAAGAGTACGCGGCCGAGATCGGGCGCATCCGCGCCAAGCTGGTGCCGCTGCTCGACATCTGCCGCGAGCGGGGCACGTCGCTGCGCATCGGCGTGAACCACGGGTCGCTGAGCGACCGCATCATGAGCCGCTACGGCGATACGCCGGCGGGCATGGTGGAGAGCGCGATGGAATTCCTGCGGATCTGCCGCTCGGAGGGCTTCGACAGGGTGGTGATCTCGATCAAGGCCTCGAACGTGGTGGTGATGACGCAGACGGTACGTCTGCTCGTCAAGGCAATGGAGGCCGAGGACATGGCGTATCCGCTGCATCTGGGCGTGACGGAGGCCGGCGACGGCGAGGACGCGCGCGTGAAATCGGCTGTCGGTATCGGCAGCCTGCTGGCCGACGGCATCGGCGACACGATCCGCGTGTCGCTCAGCGAAGATCCGGTGTGCGAGATACCGGTAGCGCGGATGCTGGTGGAGCACATCGCGAGCCGCGCGCAGCGGGAGCTCCCGGCCGAGAGGACTAATCGGACTAATAAGACTACCCGGACTAATAAGACCAATATGCCGCTGGTAGTGGGGTATGACGTGGAGGCGGTGCCCGAGGGGGTGACCGCGATCCGCGCCGAGCATCCGAACGCGCTGGGCGTGGCCCGCATGGAGCTCGACGGGGCTCCGGCGGGGCCGGTGGCGCTGACAGTGGCTTATCCGGCCACGATGTCGGCCGAGCAGGTGACGGTGGCGGCGTCGGTCGACCTGGGCAGTGTGTTGCTTGAGCGGCCGCTGGACTATGTGGCCGTGGAAGCCCCCGCGCTGACGGCCGAGGAGCGCTCGCGCCTGGCCTTAGGCATACTGCAGGCCACGCGGCGGCGCATCACACGCACCGAATACATCGCATGCCCGGGGTGCGGGCGCACGCTGTTCGATCTGCAGTCGACTCTGGCGCAGGTGAAGGAGGCCACAAAGGGCCAGAAAACGCTTAAAATCGGCGTGATGGGGTGCATCGTCAACGGCCCCGGCGAAATGGCCGACGCCGACTACGGCTACGTGGGCGCCGGCCCCGGGCGCGTGAGCATCTACCGCGGGAAGGAGTGCGTCAGGAAAAACATACCTACCGACGAGGCTCTGCCGGCGTTGATCGCGCTGATAAAGGATGACGGCCGCTGGGAAGATGAAGCTTGATTCGCAGGTAATAAGCTATCACAGGGCTGCTAACGGGCTGCGGATGGTGCATCTGCACGTGGCCGGATCGCCGGTGGGCTATGCGGGCGTGAGCGTGGCTGTCGGCAGCCGCGACGAGGATGCCGCGCACGCCGGGCTGGCGCATTTCGTGGAGCATACGATATTCAAGGGCACCGCACGGCGGTCGCCGTGGCACATCATCAACCGCATGGAGGCGGTGGGGGGCGAGCTGAACGCCTACACGACGAAAGAAGAGACGGTGGTCTACAGCGTGTTCCCGGGCCGGAATCCGGCTCGGGCGGCCGAGCTGATCGCCGATCTGATAGGCAATTCGCGCTTTCCGGAGCGCGAGCTGGCGAAGGAGCGCGAGGTAGTGGCCGACGAGATCGACTCGTATCTCGACACGCCGTCGGAGGCCGTATTCGATGATTTCGAGGACTTGCTGTTTGCAGGCAGCGGTCTTGGCCACAATATCTTAGGCGACCGCGAACGGCTCTCGACCTTTACCTCCGAAGTGTGCCGCGACTATCTTGGGCGCTATTACGTGCCGGAGGCCATGACGGTGTTCTATGCCGGATCGATGGGGGCCGAGAGTGTTTTCGCGTGCTTCGAGCGGTATTTCGGGGCATTCGCGGAGGGCGCGTCGCCCGTGCGACGGACGGAGCCGCCCGAGACGCCGCCTTTCGGGCGTCGGCGGAGCATCGACAGCCATCAGTGCCACACTGTGATCGGCGCGCGCATCGGCGGCCTCGGCAGCCCAGACCGCTTCGCCGTGGCGCTGCTGACCAACATACTGGGGGGCCCGGGGATGAATTCGCTGCTTAACGTGGCGCTTCGCGAGCGGCGCGGCCTGGTTTACAGCGTCGAGGCATCGACGGGGGTGTTCAGCGACTGCGGCGAACTGACGGTCTACTACGGCTGCGACCCGGCCGACGAGAGCCGCTGCCGGCGGCTGGTGGCCGAGACGGTGGCGTCGGTCGCCGACGGGTATGTGAATGCGCGGCGGCTTGAGCAGGCCAAGAAGCAGTATCTCGGGCAACTGACAATAGGAAGCGTCAATCTCGAAAGCCGTATTCTGGGCATAGCGAGATCGACGCTTGTATGCGGGCGGGCGCTGACGCCGGCCGAGGTGGTTGAGTCAATCCGCGCCGTGGACTGCGACAGCCTCAGAGATGTGGCGGCACGGGTGGCCGCCGGGGCGTCGTCGCTGACATTAGGTTAAATAAAAAGCAGGCGGGGGCCTGCTTTTTAAATATCATGCCGCAGGCGGGACGCCTGCTCTCCGGAATCAGTCGGGAATGCCTTCGTAGCGGTATATGTCGGTGAGGCGGATGTTGAACCGCAGCGACGAGTAAGGCTTTATGGCCGATGTGACGGTGGTGCCGTATGCCATCTGGTATGGTACGATGATCTCGCAGGTGTCGCCGACGTGCATCTGCTCGAGGGCGATCGACCATCCTTGTATGGTGCCGTTGCAGGCGAAGCGCTGTGTGCCGGGAATTCCGTAGGTCGTGACGCCCTCCGACGAGTCGAAGAGATTTCCCTCGCAGTCGTAGCCTTCGTAGAACACGTCGACTACGCTGGTGTAGAGCGGGGAAAGGTTTCCGGCGGTCTCGGCGCGGTCGTTGAAGAAGTGGATCAGGACGTATGCGCCCGGGTTCCAGGCCGGAACGATCGAAGTGTAGTAGGGAGTGCCGTCGGTATTCTTCTTGGCCATCATCTCGGCCACCCAAGCATCGTTCTTGTCGCGCCAGTCGGAGTAGTCGCTCAGGTCGATGCTGTCGTCGTCGCTGCAGGCGGAGAAGCCGGCGGCGACGGCCGCTGCGATCAGTACGGGAAGTATCTTTTTCATGATCAGAATGTTACTTTCGGAGCGGTCTGAGCGGCAGCGTCAGCCTTGAACTGGGGCTTCACGCCGAAGCCGCTGATCGAGGCCACGATGGATGCGGGGAAGCGGCGGACGGCCACGTTGTAGTCGCGGACGGCGTCGACGTATCGGCCGCGTTCGGTGGCGATGCGGTTCTCGGTGCCTTCGAGCTGAGTCTGGAGGTCCTGGAAGTTGGCGTTTGCCTTCAGGTCGGGGTAAGCTTCGCGGACGGCGTTGACGTATATGTCGAGGGCGGACTTGAGGCCGTCCTGAGCCGCCTGGTAGCGGTCCATGGCAGCCTCGTCGGCGGGCTGTGCGGCGTCGCGGAGTTCGTTGGCCGCGTTATATGCGTCGGACAGTCCGGCGCGGGCGCGTGTGACGTTCTCGAATGTGGAGCTTTCGTGCTCGGCATAGCCCTTGACGGTGCTGACGAGGTTGGGGATCAGGTCGAGGCGGCGCTGATACTGGTTCTCGACCTGTGCCCACCCGGCGTTGAGGTTTTCCTCGGACTTGACGAAGCCGTTGCGTACGGAGACGAACCAGCCGATGACGATGATCAGGACGAGTACGATGACGCCGGCGATGATCAGACCTTTGTATTTCTTGGGTTGTGCGGGGATATTCATGTGAAAAGTTTATTTGAGTTTGCGTAGGAGGGAATTGAGGCTTACACGGTCGTGGATGAGGCGGTGGAGATCGGCGACGGCGACGCGCTCCTGCTCCATCGAGTCGCGCTCGCGCAGGGTGACAGTGTTGTCCTCGAGCGTCTGATGGTCGACTGTGATGCAGAAAGGTGTGCCGATGGCGTCCTGGCGGCGGTAGCGCTTGCCGATGGAGTCCTTCTCATCGTAGTGTGTGGCGAAGTCGAACTTGAGGTCGTCGACGATCTCGCGGGCCTTGTCGGGAAGACCGTCCTTGCGCACCAGTGGCATGACCGCGCACTTGACGGGGGCGAGGGCGGCCGGCAGGTGGAGCACGACGCGCGAGTCGCCGCCCTCGAGCTGCTGCTCCTCGTACGACGAGCAGAGGACCGACAGGAACATGCGGTCGACGCCGATCGAGGTCTCGATGACGTAGGGGGTGTAGGACTGGTTGAGCTCCGGATCGAAGTACTGGATCTTCTTGCCCGAGAACTTCTCGTGCTGCGAGAGGTCGAAATTGGTGCGCGAGTGTATGCCTTCGACTTCCTTGAATCCGAAGGGCATCAGGAACTCGATGTCGGTGGCGGCGTTGGCGTAGTGGGCCAGCTTCTCGTGGTCGTGGTAGCGGTACTTGTCGTCGCCCAGGCCGAGAGCCTTATGCCAGCGCAGGCGCCATTCCTTCCAGTACTTGAACCAGGTCATTTCCTCGCCGGGACGGACGAAGAACTGCATCTCCATCTGCTCGAACTCGCGCATGCGGAAGATGAACTGGCGGGCGACGATCTCGTTGCGGAAGGCCTTGCCGATCTGCGCGATGCCGAAGGGGATGCGCATGCGGCCGGTCTTCTGGACGTTGAGATAGTTGACGAAGATGCCCTGGGCGGTCTCCGGACGGAGGTATACGGTCATGGAGCCGTCGGCGGTCGAGCCCATCTCGGTCTTGAACATGAGGTTGAACTGGCGTACCTCGGTCCAGTTCTTGGTGCCGGAGATCGGATCGACGATTTCCTCGTCGATGATGATCTGGCGGAGGCCGTCGAGGTCGTTGTCGTTCATGGCCTTGGCGAAGCGCGAGTGAACGGCCTCGCGGTGCTCGATGTGGCCCTTGACGCGCTCGTTGGTCCGGCAGAACATGTCGCGGTCGAACGAGTCGCCGAAACGCTTGGCGGCCTTCTCGACCTCCTTGTTGATCTTGTCGTCGATCTTGGCGATGTGGTCCTCGATCAGTACGTCGGCGCGGTAGCGCTTCTTGGAGTCGCGGTTGTCGATCAGGGGATCGTTGAAGGCGTCGACGTGGCCCGAGGCCTTCCAGATAGTGGGGTGCATGAAGATGGCCGAGTCGATGCCGACGATGTTCTCGTGCAGCAGGGTCATAGCCTCCCACCAGTAGCGCTTGATGTTGTTCTTGAGTTCAACGCCGTTCTGGCCGTAGTCGTACACGGCCGAGAGGCCGTCGTAGATCTCGCTCGAGGGGAACACGAAACCGTACTCCTTGGCGTGAGCTACGATTTTCTTAAACACGTCTTCTTGTTGTGCCATCTTTGTATAATGCTTTTGATTATTGTCGGTTAAAACGAAAGTGCGGGTGCCGGGGAAACCTGACAACCGAAGTGCAAAATTAGCAATTAATTGCGGATTAGCCAACATTTGGGCGGAAAACGCCGCCCCGCCAAGCTTTTTTAACGCTCAGCCGGGGCGGCGACAAGGGTATATGACTTATGTGGCGAGGGTTGAATTTAGCGGACCGCGACTTTGAACGTTTGCGTACCTACGGCTACGAGGTAGCTGCCTGTAGCTGCCGGTTCGAAAACAAGGGGCACGCCTGCGGATGTCTCGCGCATTATTTCGGTTCCATCGAGCCCGAAGATGCGCACGACCACGCCTGCAGGAACATTCTTAACCATAATCCGGGAATTCTCGACGTAAACATTGACCGCGTCGCCGATGGCACTGCTTAAGCCGTCGCTGTCGGTTACATCGACCTCGCACTCGGCGTGAATGCCGGAGCCGTCTGTCGCGGTAGCCGTTATGACGGCGAGGCCCGTCTTGTGTGCCGTGACGTTGCCGTTCTGCACCGAGGCAATGCTTTCGTCGGACGACGACCATTCAAGTTCCCTTGCCGCGGCATTGTCGGGGATCACGGTGGCGGTGATTTCGGCGGTTTCACCGGCTTTCAGCTTGATTTCGTTTTTGTCGAGGGATATTAAATAGACATAAACGTCATCGCTGACGAGGGTCGATACATTGAAGAAATTTTTCCATACATCAGCCGTGTGGTACGAGCGGATGGCCTCGCCTTCGGGAATTTTCAGTGAGGCCGAGAAAGTATCGCTGTCAAAAACCGGGTAAGCGGTGGCTGCAAGCGGCGCTTTTTGGGCGAGACTGCAGATGCTCGTTATCGGACATCCGGTAAAGGCGTAGTTATCGATGGATTCGAGTCCTTCGCCAAGAGTAATAAATTTGAGAGCGGAGCATCCGTTGAATGCATTGTTATAGATCGATTTGACGGTGGACGGCAAGGTGATGCCTTCAAGCGTCGTGCAGTTCTGGAACAGGTACGGGCCTATTTCGGTAACGCCGTCGGCCAGCTGGACGGTTTTGAGGCCGGTCTGGCCGCAGAATGGCGAATAGTCGCGGAAATATCTGTCGCTTGAATAGTCGATCGGGCGGCAGATTGAGACGGATTCGAGGGGCGATTCAAAAAACAGGCCGTAGCCCTGATTGCCGGAACCGTTGCCGATACCTAATTTCAGGGGCTCTGATGAGGCCGCAAAAATGACGGATCTGAGAGCCGAGCAGCCGTTGAAGGCGAAATCGCCGATGGACAGGACAGAGCCTGGAATTGATATTTCGGCCAGAGCCGAGCAGCCGTAGAAGGCGCGCTGGCCGATAGAAGCTAATTTAGAGCCGTCAGCGAAAGTGACCGAGTTCAGCGAGGTGCAGCCGTTGAACGTGCCGTATGGAATTGATGTCACATTGGCTAAGACCTGGACGCCCTGTAAGGTCTTGTTGCCGCGGAAAGGCGCGGCGGCCTGAACCTGAGCCTCGCCGAAGACGCCGCCTTGCAGAATGTCCCTGCCCAAGGTAACCGAGGTCAGCGGGCTGTTCACGAATGGATCTCCGGAGAAACCGAGCCTTTCGGAGCCTTCGGCGAATGTGCAGGTGTTCAGGCCTGCGCAATCGCGGAAAGCGTCGGTGTGGATTTCGGTTACCGTTCCGGGAATTTCAAGGACGCGGATTCCGGTGCCTCTGAAGCTGCCGTCGCCGATATATTTCAGGCCGTCATTGAAAAAGACATAGCTGATATTCGGACAATTGTAAAATGCATTGGTGCGGATTCGGACCAATGACTCAGGCATCCGCAGATTTCCCGTGATGCCTGTGCATCCCGAGAAACAGCTTATGCCGATATCTTCGATTTGCGAATACTCCAGATTCATGTCCCTGAGGGCGGTACATCCGCTGAACAGCATCATGGGCAGCACCTTGCAGTGCTGGCCGAAAGTTACTTTGGTCAGTGTTGCGTTGCCTTTGAACGGGGCTGCGCTTTTGCTGCCGTTGTAAAGCGAGATATTACGGTCAAGCAAAATCTGTTCGATCGGCGCATTAAGGAAATAGGTGCAGTCGCTGTACCGTTCATTGAACAGTAGCGGTTCCTCGTTATCACCGGCGAACTCGAGGCGCTTAAGCGAAGTGCAGCCGTCGAAGGCCTCCCGTTCGATGTTGCGCAACGCTCCATAGAAAAATGCCGACTCGAGGGCCGTGCAGTTGCGGAAAGCACCTATTCCGATGCTCTCGGTTTTGGAGTAAAGATCGAAATGTACGGAGGTGATATTCGGACAGTTGGCGAATGCTCCGCTGGGAATCTCGGTCAGGTTAATAGGCAGAATGGCATAGCGGAGGCCACAGCTGTCAAATGCATGGTCGCCCATGTATGTGACGTAATCGAGATATTCGATTTTATTGTCCCAGTCGTAGGTGCTGAACAGGCTGAGCTTGACGGTATTGTAGAAGGCATATTCGCCGATGGATGTGATCGGACTTGTGATGCTGACGGTCTCCAAAGCCTTGCAGTTGGAGAACTCATAATCGTGTATTTTCGAGACGCTGCCGCCTAAATCAACGTGGTACATCTTGGTTTTGCCGCGAAAAGCCCTGTACGAAGAGCCTTCGGGATATTCAATCTGTCGGTTAAGATTTACATATTCAAGGTCGCCGCAGCTGTTCAGGAATCCGTTTCCGACCTGCAGCGTGCCTTCATTGCCGTAAATTTCAAGCCAGTAGAGGTGGAAGCAGGCAGCGATGCCGTATTCGCCTATTGAGGTGACCGAGGCCGGGATGTATATGGCCAGGTTGGGGGTATAGATCTGATAGAAAGCCCGGTCGCCGATGCGCGTGACGCTGTAAGTCTTGCCGTCGTGTTCGACGGTTGCCGGGATATAGATCTCATTCGATTTGCTCGGAGCTGTGGATTTGGCGAGTTCGACAGTGGCATCTTCCTCCGAGAGGATGTTGAAGCTGAAATCGCCGTCAACGAAATCATAAGCATGCGCCGAAGCGGCAGCCGTGATGAAAATAAGTAAAGTCAGGAATCTTGTGATCATTTGGGTCGCATATTTACATTTGTGATTGAACGAAGAAAACGTGAGCCGACTGTACCACGTCTAACTTGAAGGTCGTAGGAAAAACCATTAGTACTCAGATGTGGTTGACAGCAGCCCACGCTATGCGAGGGAAGCCGCCATGCCATCTTTGAGTACTGATGAAAATTTCCTACGTTTTCAAGTTTAAGATGAGCATAACGCTTCGTTTTCTAAAATGTCAAGGAACGGTTTATGGCCGATCCGATATGCAAAATTAGCAATTAATTGCGAAAAAATCCAATTGTTTGATGAAAAATGTCTGTGGTGGTGAAAATGTGGTAATTCAAGCAGGCATGACAAAACGCGCGGAAATCAGCATTGCCCGCTCCTGAGGCACTCCGACTGGTTGTATCGTTTATTTAAATTGATGTAAGGAACCTGGTATGGGCGGGTAAAAACTTCGGTGGCTTGGGCGTAGGGCGCAGGCTGGAAAGCCTGCTTTCCAAGTCGCATGCATTTCGGTGGATAAAAATAAGCGGGCAGCGGCCGGGATGGCTGCTGCCCGCTGTGTGGGGGATGGGGCGGGCCGGTAAGGCCGGGCGCGGGGTTATTCGCCGAAGATGTCTTCGGTGGTGAGCATTACGACGCGGCCGATCTTGGAGAGGGCGTCGAGGTCGAGGTCGGCGGGATCGCCGAGGATGCCGTAGTAGTATGTGGCGCCCTTGACGTTGTCCTGCTGGTATTTGATTACGTCTTCGAGGGTGATGTCGGGCAGGGCGTTGTAGACGGTCTCGCGTTCTTCGCGGTCGAGGCCGAGGCGCTTGGCGCCGAGGTAGGCCCAGGCGATGTCGTCCTTGATGACGCGCTCGGAGCGGAGGCGTGCCTCAAGGCCGTTGCGGGCGAGGTCGAAGGCTGCCTGCGACTCGGGCATATCGTTGATGATGAGCAGGAAGGCATCGATGGCGTCGAGCATCTTGTCGTTCTGCGTGGCGATCTGTGTGCGGTAGACGTAGGGGCGTGTGAGTACCGAGGGCTCCATCTCGAATGCGAACGCGGAGTAGGCCAGCGATCGGCTCTCGCGCATTTCCTGGAATACGATGCTGTTCATGCCGCCGCCGAAGTATTCGTTGTACATCTCGACCATGGGAGCGCGGGCGATGTCGAAGCGGCCGCCCCGGTTGGCGAACATGGTCATGTAGAGCTGCTTGGCGTCGTAGGGAGCGACGAAGATGACGGTCTCCTCGGGGTTGACGTAGGCGAAGCGGTCGGCCTCGGGCACGGGACGGAGGGTGTCGGGCAGGGGATGGATGCGGTTGATGACGTCGACGATCTCCTTCTCGGAGAGGTTGCCGTAGTAGATGACTTCCTGCTCGTATGAGTAGAGGTCGCGGACGGCGGCGATGATGTCGGCGGGTTCGAGACCGCGGAGCTCATCCATGGTGTAGCGTGTGGTGACGGGGTTCTCGGGGCCGTACATGACGTAGGTGGCGAGGGCCGAGAAGTTGGAGCGCTGGTTCTTCTTGGCGTTGTCGCGGCTCTGGCCGATCTGGTCGACGAGGCGGTTCCAGGCCTCGGTGTCGACGGTGGCGTTGGCGAGGAAGTTCTCGAAGAGTCCGGCAGCCTTGGGCAGGTTCTCGCTCAGGCCAGTGATGACGATGTATGAGCGGTCGCCGCCGAGCGACAGGCGCCACGAGCAGGCGAGGTTGTAGAACTCGCGCTTGAGGTCGTCGGCCGACATGTCGGGGGTGCCGAGGAGGTCGAAGTAGTCGGCTGCGACGGTGAGGCGTCGGTCGTCGTTAGTGCCGAAGTCGACGACGTAGATGAGTGTGGAGATGTCGTTGGTGGTGTTGCGGGTGTAGTAGACGGGGATGTCGTTCTTGGCCCGAAGGACGGTGAGATCGCGCTTGAAGTCGACGAATACGGGCTCGATGGGCTCGACCTCGGAGGCTGCGACGCGGCGGAGGAACTCGCTGGAGGCGTCGCGGTTGGTGGCGATAGGTGTCAGCTCGGGCTTGGGCATCTTGACGATGGTGGTGTCCTGGCCCTGGAGCTTGTAGATGGCGGCGTAGTTTTCGGGGCCGAAGTACTTGCGGGCCACGCGGACGACGTCGTCCTTGGTGATGGAGTCGAGGCGGTGGAAGTCGGCGACGCGGTCGGCCCAGTCTTCGCCGCTGACGAATGCGTCGACGTAGTAGTCGGCGCGCGAGCTGTTGCTCTCGAGCGACTGCTGGAGGCTGAGCTTGGTGTTGTTGACGATGGCGGGTATGAGGTCGTCGGCAAACTTGCCCTCGCGGAGCTGAGCCATCTGGTCAAGGAGCAGGTCGCGGACCTCGTCGAGGGTCTGGCCGGCGTTGGGCAAGCCGATGAGGAGGAAAGCGCCCTGGTCTGCGAGGTCATATGAGCCGGCTCCGGCGCCGAGGACCTTCTGCGAGTTGTTGAGGTTGACGTCGATGATGCCGCAGTCGCCGTTGTTGAGGACCTCGCTGATGATGTCGATGACGAGCTTGTCGGGATCCTTGGCTGCGGGGATGCGCCATGCGAGGTAAATGCGCTCGGCGTCGGTGCCGAGGACCTCGACCTTGACGGGTTCGGTGATCGGGGCCTCAGGCTTGACGGTGAGGACGGGCATGGCGGGGTTGGGCTCCATGTCGCCGAAGTATTTGGCAATGATGTCGACCATCTCGTCGGGGTCGAAGTCGCCCGAGAGACAGATGGCCATGTTGTTGGGCACGTACCACTGCTTGTGGTAGTTCTTGACGTTGGTGATCGAGGGGTTCTTGAGGTTTTCCTGTGTGCCGAGGACGGTCTGTGTGCCGTAGGGGTGGCTGGGGAAGAGGGTGCGGAGCATGGCCTCGTTCATCTTGCGGTTGTCCTGGGTGAGGGACATGTTCTTTTCCTCGTAGATGGTCTCAAGCTCGGTGTGGAAACCGCGCAGGACGGGGTGGCGGAAGCGGTCGGCCTGGATCATGGCCCAGTTTTCGATCTGGTTGGAGGGGATGTCCTCGACGTAGCAGGTGACGTCCTGCGACGTGTATGCGTTGGTGCCTTCGGCGCCGATCAGAGCCATGAGCTTGTCGTACTCGTTGGGGATGGCGATTAGCGATGCCTGATAGCTGATCGAGTCGATCTGGCGGTATATGTCGCGGCGTGCGGCCGAATCGGTCGTGACGCGGTAGACCTCGAAGAGCTGTTCGATCTGATCGAGCATAGGCTTCTCGGCGGCGTAGTCGGATGTGCCGAACTGTTCGGTGCCCTTGAACATCAGATGCTCGAAGTAGTGTGCGAGGCCGGTTGTCTCGGCGGGGTCGTTCTTGCCGCCGACGCGCACGGCGATGTAGGTCTGGATGCGTGGCTTGTCGCGGTTGACGGTCATGAAGATCTTCAGGCCGTTGGGCAGGGTGTACATTTTCGTGTCGAGCGGGTCGCCTTCGACGGTGGTATACTCGTACTTGCCGGCGAAAGCGGCCGAAAAGCCGGCCAGCAGCAGGAGCATACTCCACAATAGTCTTTTCATACGTATATTTAATTGGTTATAGAATATATTCTTCTTAATAAGACGCAAATTTATCGATTTTGTGACAAACGGCAAAGCAAAAGGGGGCCGGAAGGGAAGAAAAATATGCGAAAAGGGTGTTTCATACGATTTTGCGGTGAACAATCTTCGGGCAGAGGCGTTGAAATCGTTGTCAGACATACATTGTCGGCCCACTGATGAAAACTGTTGCAGTGCTTCTGTTCCCGATTTTACTCACAAAATCACAAATTAAACTGATTAATGTGTCATGAATAAAAAAGGTTGTTATAAAAACATTGCGGTAGCTTCAGCAATCGCCTGTGTGTGCGGTATGCCGGCCCTGTCGGAGGCATGTACGCGCGCCGTATATCTCGGCCCGGACAGTATGGTCGTGACCGGGCGCACGATGGATTGGAAAGAGGATCCTCAGTCAAACATCTATTTCTTCCCCCGGGGTATGGAACACCGGGGCGGAAAGACGGAAAACAGTGTGAAATGGACATCAGCGTACGGCAGCGTGGTCACGGCCGGTTATGACATAGGCGTGTGCGACGGGATGAACGAGAAGGGGCTTGTGGCCAACCTGCTGTTCCTGGCTGAATCGGATTATCACCGGGCAGGCGACACGCGCCCTGTGATGGGGCTGAGCATATGGACACAGTACGTGCTCGACAATTTCGCTACGGTGGACGAGGCCGTGGAGGAGCTGGGCAAGGAACTGTTTCGCATAGATGATCCCGACCTTCCCAATGGAGCCAAATCGACACTGCATCTGTCGATATCCGATCCGACGGGCAACAGCGCGATATTCGAGTATCTTGACGGGAAGCTCGTGATCCATCACGGACGGGACTGCCAGGTGATGACCAACTCGCCCTCGTACGACAAGCAGCAGACGCTCGACGATTACTGGGATCAGATAGGGGGCCTTGTCATGCTGCCCGGCACCAACCGAGCGTCGGACCGCTTCGTCCGCGCGTCATTTTATATCAAGGCACTCCCGCAGACTTCCGATTACCGCCATGCTGTGGCCGGTGTGTTCAGTGTGATGCGTAATGTGTCGGTGCCGCTCGGAATTTCCATCCCGTCGCAGCCCAATATAGCATCCACGCGCTGGCGCACGGTCGCCGACCAGAAGAATCTCGTATACTATTTTGAATCGACACTGAGTCCCGACATATTCTGGATAGATCTCGGAAAGCTTGATTTCGGCCCGGACCGGAAAGTGATGAAACTCACGCTGACCGACGGGGAAATCTATGCCGGTGATGCGGCCGACAGGATGCAGCCCTCGGGGCCTCTGCCGTTTCTTTTCGGGATCTGACCGCCGCGCGGCCGCCCGTCCGGGTGGCCGCGCAGGCCTCCGTTATGGATTGTTAACATAAATTGGTAAGAAGAGAGGGATATTTTGAAAGAAAATGATGATTTTTTTGGACATTTGAAACATTGTTGCTACTTTTGTGCGATTTCAGTCGCAAGCGGTGCGAATATTCGCAAGACACACACCGCCGTCATCCGGCTGACAGGAAGTGATGTCCAGCGAAACGAACCGATATAAAGTCGTAGAACGGCTGTTCGAATCCCGGCGGAAGTTCGAGCGGTTCGCCATGCTGTACATCCGCTCGGCGCATCATGCGCAGGATATAGTGATGGAAAGTTTCGTCTACGTTCTGGAGCATTACGACGAGCTCGATCCGGGCCGGAATCCTGAATCGTATCTGCTGAGTGTGATCAAGGGCAAGTGCATAGACTGTCTGCGCCACGAGCAGATAAAGAGGGCTGCGGAGGCCAGCATACTGAACGACGCGCAGTGGGAGCTGGAGATGAGCATAGCGACTCTGCAGGCATTCGATCCTGACTGGCTCTACGACAAGGATCTGCAGCGGCGTTTCCGTGAGGCGCTGGACGATATGCCCGAGGCCACGCGCCGCATATTCATGATGAGCCGCATCGAGAACAAGACGTATGCCGAGATAGCAGCCGAAACGGGAGTGTCGGTCAAGACGGTGGAGTACCGCATATCGTCGGCGCTGCGGCTGCTGCGCGGCCGCTTCGGCGATATCTATCTGATACTGGCTGTGCTTTTGCCCGACTGGTAAGGATCGGGGGCGCCCCGGTGAAAGGCGAATTATTATTCAATGTATAGATGAATGTATAGATGTATGTGGATTATGGGACCGTCAGAGAGATTTTTAGTAAATTTTTTATTAAAAAAGATGAATTTTTTAAAAGATTCGTTTAGGGTGCGCCGTAGCTGAACCGAATATAGCATAGACCGCCGGAAGAAAAGTACGCGGCGGCCGCAGCTATACCATGGAAAAAGAACACCTGTACAGATATTTCAGCGGAGCCGCGAGCGAAGACGAGCGGCACGAGATACGCCGCTGGGTCGAAGCCTCGGACGAGAACCGCAGCCGGTTCATGGACGAGCGGAAATTCTACGACATAGTCAGCCTGCTGGAGGCCGACGAATCGGCTCCGGCCGCGGCGGTCGGTCCGCGGCGCGGCCGCGGATGGCTGCGTGTGTTCACGGCGGCGGCCGCGGCGGCTGCCATAGCCGTGGTCGCGACGCTGGGCGTGCAGGCCGTGCTCCAGACTCAGATGGCCGAGGCCGTGCTGCCGATGCAGCAGATCACGGTGCCGGCCGGACAGCGCATAAGCCTTGTGCTGGCCGACGGCACGTCGGTATGGCTCAATTCGAATTCGACGATGCGCTTCCCGGGCGCGTTCACCGGCGGGGAACGCCGGGTCGAAATCGACGGCGAGGCCTACTTCGCTGTTGCGAAGGACGCATCGAAGCCGTTCACGGTGACAACTGTCCGCGGCGACGTGCGGGTGACGGGTACGAAATTCAACGTCGACGCCTATTCGGCAAGCTCCGATTTCGCGGTGAGCCTGGTCGAAGGCTCGGTGAGCTTCGCGGCCGGCGATCGGGTGTATGATCTGACGCCCGGCAAGCGGCTGACGGCGACGTCGGGCGGAGCGTTCGTGACCGGGGCTATGGATCCCGAGACGCTCGAGTGGGTCAACGGCATCATAAGCTTCCGCCAGCTGCCGATGGATGAGATACTGGCACGGTTCGAGAAATACTACGGTGTAAGCGTCGAGATGCGCCGTCCCGATCTGGCCAAGGAGCGGTTCAGCGGCAAGTTCTATCTCGACGAGGGCATAGAGCAGGCGCTCAACACGCTGCGCCACGATGTACGCTTCGAATACGAGAGCGACAAGGACAACCGGCACATCATTATCAAGTAGGAATGCGCAATGCGCAATGCACAATTGGAAATTGAGAATTGAAAATTAACAATTTATAATTATATAATAATCTAAAAACAACAGACAAACTTCGCAAAAATCAAAAGAAATCCTGAAAAGACTCCATGAAAAGCAGTCCGCGCAGTGAGCGCGGCCACGGGAAGCGGATTCCCGGCGACACAAACCGAATCAATCATTAATCGAAAAGCATTGCAATTTATGAATCCAAAACGAGAGGACTGTAGAGTGTCCTCGCACACAGCCAAGACTCTGATGAGAAGCCTGATGCTGGCGTTGCTGCTGATAGCGGCCTCGACTGCAGGCGTTTGGGCCGAGCCGTCACCATCGGTGAAGGTGAAATCAGAAAAAGTGACTCTGTCAGTCAGCCAGCAGCCCCTGAAGACCGTCCTTGACCAGATCGAAGGCCAGACGGGCTATCTGTTCGTGGTGAACAACAACGTCGACACCAGGGTGAAGGTGAGCGTCAGCGCCACGGATGAATCCGTGCGTACGGTGCTCGACAAGGTGCTTGCCGGCAAGGACATATATTATGCCTTCGAGGGCACGAACATCGTGCTGTCGAAGAACCGCCTGGGCGGCGGCCGCAACGCCGGCGCCGACTCCGAGACCTCGCAGAGCGGCCTGACGACCGTGACGGGCACGGTGCTCGACAGCGAGGGTGAGCCGGCCATCGGCGCCAGCGTCCGCGTCAAGGGCCAGCGCACGGGTGTGGCCACCGATATCGACGGCCGCTTCACGCTCACAGGCAACTTCACGCCGCAGTCGAAGCTCGAGATCTCGTACGTGGGCATGAAGCCCATGACCGTGGAAGTGGGCAACGGCAGCGACCTGACCGTGAGGATGAGCAGCGACACCGAATTGCTGCAGGAGGTAGTGGCCGTGGGCTACGGCACGCAGAAGCGCGTGAACCTGACCGGCGCCGTCAGCACCGTCAACGTAGGGCGGCAGCTCGACGGGCGACCCATCACGAACGTCACCAGCGGCCTTCAGGGCGCTGTCCCGGGCCTGAACGTGACTTCGGCCAACGGTCGTCCGGGCAACAACGCTACGATGCAGATCCGCGGCGTCATCGGCTCGATCCAGGGTTCGACCAATCCGCTGATCCTGGTCGACAACGTGGAGGTCAACGACCTGAGCGTGGTGAATCCCGACGACATCGAGAGCATCTCGGTGCTGAAGGATGCCGCCTCGGCGTCGATCTACGGTATCAAGGGTGCGTTCGGCGTAGTGCTGATCACGACCAAGAACGCGAAGATCGGCGAGCGCTTCACCGTAAGCTACAGCGACAACTTCGCCTGGAAGAAGCCGACCGTGAAGCCCGAGCTGGCCATCGGCTCGGAAGGTGCCACGCTGGCGCTGCTGGGCGCCGAGCGCTCGAAGGGCGTCAGCTCGGTGACCAACGACATCAACATGTACTGGGACTGGAACACGATCGACCGCATGAAAGAGTGGGAGCGCGTCTACGGCGGCTACAATCTGTCGCCCGAGCTGGTCTACGGCCGCGACTACGAGCGTCTGAACGGCAATCTGCAGTTCTACCGCTCGTGGGATCCGTACGACATGATGACGCGCAACAGCTCGTTCATGCAGACCCACAACTTCGGCATCAACGGCTCGTCGGGCAAGACATCGTACAACGTAGGCCTGGGCTATATGGGGAACACGGGCATGATGAAGGTGAACAACGACAAGCAGGAGCGCTTCAACGTGTCGTTCGGCACGCGCACGCAGCTCAACAGCTGGTTCGAGTTCCACACCAAGCTGATGTACACCCGCACCAACACCGAGAACCCGTATGAGTTCAACTCGAACTACGACCAGTTCTACTACCTGTACCGCTGGCCGGCGACATTCCCCTACGGCACGATCAACGGGGAGCCGCTGCACAACTCGATCAGCGAGCGCGCGCAGGCCAACATGAACAAGGTGCGCAACAACTGGATGCGCGTGAACCTGGGCACTACGATCAACCTCTACAAGAACCTGACCCTGGAGGCCGACTACACGTTCACGCACGTGAACCGCTACACCGAGACCAACGGCGGCGAGGCCAAGGGCTACGACTTCTGGAGCCTGAACGACTTCGTGTACAAGACCTGGACAACGCCGGCCAACAACGTGTCGCGCAAGGCGAGCGCCTTCTCCGACTACCATGTGTTCAACGCCCTGCTGCGCTATAAGTGGAGCAACGACCGCATCGGCAACATCGGCGCGTTCGTCGGCACGAACATCGAAAGCTACAACGACTACGGGCAGACGGGCAGCAAGCTCGACCTGGTGCTGTCCGACCGGCCCGAGATATCGCTGGGCACCGGCGAGATGCAGGCCACCTCATACAACAACAAGAATACGCTGACGGGCTTCTTCGCCCGCGTCAACTACGACTACGACGGCCGGTACCTGCTCGAGGCCAACCTGCGCTACGACGGCTCGAGCCGCTTCCCGCGCGGCAAGCACTGGGGCTTCTTCCCCTCGTTCTCGGCCGGCTGGATCGTGTCGAACGAGAAATTCATGGAAGGCCTCAATCCGGTATGGTCGTTCTTCAAGATCCGCGGCAGCTGGGGCAAGATCGGCTCGCAGCAGGTGTCGAACTCGATGTTCGTGCCCGTGATGTCGCTCGTAGAGTCGGGCTGGATCATCGGTGAGAACGGCGTCTACTCGTTCAATATGCCCAAGGCGCTGGCCTACGGCTTCACCTGGGAGAAGGTCGCCACGACCGACCTGGGCGTCGACCTGCGCTTCCTCAACAACCGCCTGGGCGTGACCTTCGACTGGTTCAGCCGCAAGACCACCGACCTGATCAACACGGGCGCGTCGCTGCCGTCGACCTTCGGACAGGCGGCGCCGATGACCAACTACGGCCATCTGACCACCCGCGGCTGGGAACTGGCCGTTGACTACAACCACATCTTCCCCTTCGGCCTGAGCATGACCGTCACGGCCAACATCAGCGACGCCACGGGCAAGTTCGACAACGTCGACCCGAACGAACGCCGCTGCGACTACCGCTACAACGGCAAGACCTACGGCGAAATCTGGGGCTACGAGACCGACCGCCTGTTCACGGCCGATGACTTCACCTACGACGAGTCCGGCCGCATCACCGGCTATGCCGAGGGCGTGGCCTCGCAGCAGTACCTCGTGGACCAGTACGGCCAGACGAGCTTCGAATTCCTGCCCGGCGACGTGAAGTACAAGGACCTCAACGGCGACGGCCAGATCGACGACGGACGCACCAACGGCGTGCCGACGATCGACAACCACGGCGACATGAAGGTGATCGGCAACACGACGCCGCGCTACCAGTACGGCGTGCGCCTCGACCTGCAGTACAAGGGCTTCGACCTGGGCGTATTCTTCCAGGGCGTGGGCAAGCGCGACCTCTGGGGCACGGGCCAGCTCGTGATTCCCGGCTGGCACTACGGCGAAGCCTACTACCAGCACCACATGGACTACTGGACCGAGGAGAACACCGACGCCTTCTATCCGCGCCCGTGGGCCCTCAACTACCAGAGCGCCAACCCCAACTTCCGCAAGCAGAGCCGCTACCTGCTCAACATGGCCTACTGCCGCTGGAAAAACCTGACCTTCGGCTACACTCTGCCCGAGAAACTCACCCGCAAGATCATGATCAGCCGCCTGCGTGTGTACGCCTCGTTCGAAAACCTCGTGACATGGGACCATCTCGGGGGCGTGCCCATCGATCCCGAGACGCGCACCGCCACCGGCGACGGCGGCTACATCGGCCGCTCGTATCCCTTCAGCAAGGAATATTCGTTCGGTCTTCAAGTCACTTTCTAATCCACTCATCTACAGCAAATCATGAAAACATCAAGAATATTATTCACCGCTCTGGCCATCGGCGTCGGGCTGACGTCGTGCAACGACTATCTCGATGTGGCTCCGGTGGATCAGGTCGACGAGAACGACTACTGGAAGACCGAGGCGCACATACGCACGTTCGCCAACGGGTCGTACACGTCGTATTTCACGGGCTTCGCCGGCAACTTCGGCTACAACGAGAAGATCACCGACAACACCAGCGACGTGACGCAGACCACCTGGCCCTACATCGTGGTGAGCGGCACCGACAACAACTATACGTACTCGTACGTGCGCCGCGCCAACTACCTGCTCGAGGGCGTGGAGAAAGTGCCCAACCTCGATGAGGCCACCCGCAATCACTGGCGCGGCGTGGCCCGCCTGCTGCGCGGCATCGAGTACTGCGACCTGTCGTTCTACTACGGCGACACGCAGTGGTACTCGACGCGCATCAACAGCACCGACCTTGACTCGCTGTACAAGCCTCGCGACAGCCGCGACCGCGTGGTGATGCCGCGCGTGCTGGCCGACCTGCGCTTCGCGCTGGAGAATATCCGCGAGAACGACGGCGAGCTGCAGATCAACCGCTACGTGGCCGCCGCGATGATCTCGCAGCGCCTGCTGCGCGAGGGCACGTTCCTGAAATACCACGGCATCAACGCCGACATGGCGCGCCAGTGTCTGGAACTGGCCCGCGAGGCATGCCTCGTGGTGATGAATTCGGGCAAGTACAGCCTGGCGCCCGACTACGCGTCGCTCTTCGCCAGCGAGGACCTCTCGGGCAATCCCGAAGTGATCCTGTACAAGCGCTATATCGACACCAAGACCGGTCACAGCGTGCTTAACTACAACTATCTGCAGCCGCAGACCGGCCCGAGCCGCGACTTCGCCGACGCTTTCCTGGCCTCCGACGGACTGCCCGTCTACGCCAGGGACATCACCTTCTGCCCCAAGACCGCGGCCGAGTACTTCGCCGACCGCGATCCGCGCCTGGGGATGATCATCCGTCCCGACAAATACTACATCGCGGGCGAGGACGTCAGCGGCGCGGCCTACTCGCGCTCGGGTTTCTCGCTGTGCAAGTACATGGACCGCTCGAAGGAAGGCAGCACCGATCTGATCTACACCGGCAACGCCAAGAACACGACCGACTGCCCGCAGTTCCGTCTGGGCCAGATACTGGTGGACTATGCCGAAATCTGCTATGAGCTGGGTATACTGACGCAGCAGGACCTCGACCTGTCGGTCAACGCGTTGCGCGACCGTCCGGGCGTGAAGATGCCGCACCTGCAGGTGATCGGCGGCGAACCCGCTGTGGGCGGCGTTGTCTACGACGACCCGAACCGCGATCCCGACGTGCCGTCGCTGCTGTGGGAGATCCGCCGCGAGCGCCGCGTTGAGCTGGCCTTCGAAGGCTCGCGTCTCGATGACCTGAAGCGGTGGAAGAAGCTCATCTATGCCTGGAGCGAGTACAATCCGGCCATCAGCACCGGCGCCTGGATTTCGTACGCCGACTTCGCGAAGGCCGACAAGACCAAGGCCGTGCTGCCCGACGGCGCCACCGAGGGCTATCTGGTGGTGACACGCCCGGCACAGTACCGTCCGGCACCTCAGCCGCACGACTATATCCGGCCGATCCCGACCGACCAGATACAACTCTTCGAGCAGAACGGCTACGTGCTCGAGCAGAATCCCGAATGGAAATAATATCATAGAAATACAGTATGAAACGCTATAAATCCATCGCCCTGAGCCTATGTGTCGGCATCGGCCTGGCCGGCATCGCCACGGCCTGCAACGACGACGACACCAACTACGACAACCCGTCGGGCGAAACCATCATCTACAATATCGCGGTGGCCAACGGCGGCTTCACGGGCGCCGAGAATATCGCCGGCGAGCTCGACGAGGAGTCGAAGACCATCCAGTTTGTAATCCCGGCAGAGACCGACATCGAGGCAGTGCGCTTCACGGCGAAACTGTCGCTGGGCGCCAAACTTGACCGGGAGACCTACGACGTGAGCGGGGGCTCGACCGTCATCACGGTCGTGAACAACGAGAACACGGCCGTGTATACTGCCAAATTCGTGATGCTCGACCCGAAGGAGAAGCCCGTACTGACCGCCATCCAGTGCAAGGACGCCTCGGGCAATATCCGCACCGGCTTCGTGAGCGACGTCACCGGCACCGTCTACCTCAACTGCGAGGAATCGGCCACGGCCGAGCCCGTGAGCGTGACGATGCTGCCGCGCCGCACGCAGTACAGTTTCAGCAACGCTGAAGGCGGCGTGATAAGCGCCGAGAATCCGGGTCAGATGACGCTCGACTTCATGGGCCTGACCAAGACGTACGACATCTCGTTCTCGGGCGTGCCCGTCTTCGGCGGCGACTTCGCCGAGGCGGTCATCTACGACCATTCGGCCCACGAGGGCAGCATGATCTACGGCGACTACGAGGCCGAGAACACGCGCTGGACGCAGTTCGACGGCGAGCAGCTGCTGGTCGTATCGCGCCAGGGCGGCACCAATCCGAAGGTGCTGCTGTGGGATGAGGTGGCCGCAGGCGCTCCCCTGGACCACATGCTCGACAAGACCGGCATAGCCGGAGGCACCTACGAGGTAAGTTCGGGCGTCCTGGCCCACGGCCACATCTACATCTGCAACCTCACCACCGGTGTCAGCGCCGAGGCTCCGCTGAAGATCTACCACTGGACCGACCGTGACGCAGCGTGCGAGACCGTGCTTGACTTCGCCGGCAGCGATGCCGTCAAGGGCCGCTGGGGCGACAACATGAGCGCCACCATCGACGAGCAGGGCAACGGCTACCTGTGGCTGTTCGATCACGCGCAGGGCGGTCTGGCACTCCGCTTCAAGGTTGAAGGCTTCACGACCGTCAGCGCCGAGCCCGAGACCATCATCCCGCCCTACAGCGTGGCCTACTACGCGGCCATCAACCCCGTCGTGGGCGAGGAGGGCGTCTATACGCTCACGTCGACTTACCAGCGGGCCATTCTGCTCGTGGACCAGGATCTGAACGTGATCAACATGATCGACGGCAAGGACGGCTGCGACTATCCCGGCACAGCCGAGACCGATGCCCGCGTGGTGAACTTCAACGGCGAGCGGTACCTGCTGACGACCAACTGCTACGGCTGGAGCAACCGTCACGCCCAGACGCTGCGCGTCTACGACGTGTCGGCCGGTCTGAACACGTCGCTTGCCTTCACCAACTTCAGCGACACCGACCGGCCCGTGCTGTGGGAATACAGCCTCAACGGCAAGAACTGCTCGGCGTTCTCGGCCAACACCGGCGCCGCCATCGGCCCCGACGGCAAACTCCGCATCATGGCGGCCGCTCCGCGAGCAGGCTTCGTACTGATCGAGGTCGGCAAGAAGCTCTGAAGCGAACCTTAGAAACACTGACAAAGATCCGGCAGTCCGGCGTCCGGGGCCGCTCAAGGTATTCAAGTAATTGAAGATAGAGAGACACAGACGCAGATTGCTATAGTAGAGTAGTTGAAATGAGGCCCCGGAAGCGGGCTGCCGGATTCTTGCATCGAACCGTGAAAACAAATTACAGGCAAATATTATGAAAAAAGCTTTATTGACGGCCCTCGTGGTGCTGCTGGCCGTGCCGACGGCAGGCGCGCAGACTCTGCAGGGCAAGAAAATCTACATCAACCCCGGCCACGGCGGCTACGAGGCATCGTCGGGCACGCGCGTGCCGGGCGCCTTCGCCAACGGCTACCGCTCGGACGGCTCCGTGTCGACCGACCGCTGGAATCCGACCATCCCCTTCCCGAACGTGTGCGAGGAAGGCTGCTGGGAGTCGAAGCACAACCTCTGGCGCGGGCTCGAACTGCGCCGACTGCTCGAGGCTGCCGGCGCCGAAGTGAAGATGTCGCGCACGCAGAACCGTCCGGAGGACGACCGTATCCTGACCGAAATCGGAGAGGAGGCCACAGCCTGGCAGGCCGACATGTTCGTGTCGATCCACTCCAACGGCAACGGCGCCAACCACCTGATGGTGATGTACCGCGGCGCCGATCCGCGCCCGGGTCAGGCGTTCAACATCAACGATCCCGACCGTCCCGAATCGAAGGTGATGGGCACCACGGCCTGGCGCCATCTCCACGACAACAACCTGACGTGCTGGCAGGCCATGAAGAGCCCCGGATCGCCCTATGTGGTGTCGGACTCGGCGTTCTACTCGTCGTGGACCGAGGGCTACCACCTGGGCGTGTTCCGCCACATGTGGCGCCCCGGCTATCTGGCCGAGATCGCTTTCCACGATTATAAGCCCGAGGCCCACCGCATGCTGAGCGAGGACTACAGCAAGATCGTGGCCTACAAGATCTATACCTCGATCTGTGAGTATTACAGCGCGCCGCTGCCGACGACCGGCATCATCGCCGGCGCCGCCAAGGACTCGAAGCGCATTCTGCGCGATCCGCTGTTCCTGGGCGCATCGTTCGGCGACCACGACCAGTACAAGCCCCTCAACGGCGCCCACGTCACCCTGACGGGCAACGGCGTGAACCTCACCTATACGACCGACAACAACTACAACGGCATCTTCTACTTCCCCGACCTGCAGCCCGGCACCTACCATCTCACCATCGAGGCCGAGGGCTACACCAAGTATGAGGAAGACGTAGTGTGCGAGGCGGCCAAGACCCGCGGCCCCATCGCCATGCTCGACGATCCGAACTACAGTGAGGAAGAGGCCAACGGGCACGCCAACGTCTATGCCTCGGGCTTGGAGCCCGTACAGGCAAACTCAGTACGGTTCACCCTCAACGACGACGCCACCTCGGTGACACTCAACCTGATCCGCGACGGCAAGGTGGTCAGGAGCATCGATCTGGGCCCGCAGCCGCGCGGCACCAACACCGTGGGCTTCGAGTCGACGGGCATCGCCGACGGCGAGTATGCCTGGAGCATCACGGCCAAGGCCGACCCGATCACGGGTGAGCCCTCGCAGTTCTCGGTCAACGGCGATCCGCTGCTTGAGATAGCCAATATCCGCTCGGTGGCTGTCGACTGCAACCCGGGCAGCCAGTGGTTCGGCCACATCTACGCCACCTCCATCGCCGCCAACGGCAAGAAAGGACAGCGGCAGGGTACAGGCATCTACATGCTCGACGCAGCCTTTACCGACGTGGCCGGGCAGGGCGGCACTCCATGGCAGGGCGGCCAGAAGTGGTCGGGCAACTCGTCGCCGATGCGCCTCGACGTGGCCGACGACGGCCAGGTCTACATCTGCGACTGGAGCGACGGCCACTCGGGTGTGTGGGTTCTGGATCCGGCCAACCCGGCTGAATTCCGCACAGTATTCGGCGGCACGCGCAACGGCGACGGCCTGGCTTCGGAGAACGGTACGGCCATCCACGGCTCCATCGTCGACCTGTGCGTGACCGGTTCGGGCGAGACACTGAAGCTCTACACTTCCGACGAGGACCTCAACCCCGGCGCCAAGGACGAACATCCGGCCGAGAACGTATCGTACATCACCCGCTACGACCTGGGCGCCTCGACGGCGGCATGGACGGCAGCTCCCTCGTATGTCTATCCGATGTTCGAGAACGGCGGCGTCAACAAGCTGCGCAATCAGTCGGACTGCGTAGAGCCCGACGGCCGCGGAGGTCTCTGGATCGGACAGAACCGCGACACGAACAGCGACGGCGTGCCCTCGCTGCTTCACCTCAACGCCAAGGGTGAGTTCGACTACTATTGCGGCGACGCCACCATGATCAAGACCTCGACCCCGATGGGCGCCATGGGCGTCAGCTGCGACGGCTCGCTGATAGCCGTGGCGGGCAAGAGCGATATCCGCGTGCTGGAGGCCACTTACGACGAGGCCGGCAAACCCTCGCTGACGCTGAAATACACCCTGGGTTCGACCTACGGCTCGCGTCCGTTCGACTGCGACTTCGATGCCGCCGGCAACCTCTACATCGCCTACAACGACAACCAGGGCGGCATCGCCGTCTGGGGCCTGCCGAAGGACAATAACGAGTTCACCACCGTGGCCAACGCTCCGCTCAAGACCAACGCGGGCGTCTTCTCGGCCATCGCCGACGAGAGCGGCATCAGCGTGGCCGACGGCATCGTGACCGCCGACGGCGCCCTCGTAGAGCTCTACGATGTGGCCGGGCAGAAGGTAGCCGAGGGCTATGCGGTGGATCTCGGCGGGTTCACTCCCGGCGTCTACGTGGCTCACTCGGGCTCGAAGTCGCTGAAGATCGTCAGATAAGCGGCAATTCTCAATAATTATTTCAATCAGACCGTCCTGCCGGGATCTCACCCGCCGCAGCGGCGCCCCGGCGGGACGGCCATAATAACCAAATTTTTAACCAAACTTATCCCATGAAGAAAGTTTTACTCCCTCTGGCAGCCATGCTGCTCGGCGCAGGAGCCGCACAGGCCGGCGCCAACGTCTATGCCTCGGCCCTGAAGGCTGAGAACGGCAAGATCACGTTCGTGCTCAACGACGCGGCCGACAAGGTCGTGCTCAATGTCATCAAGGATGGCGCCGTGATAGCCACGGCCGACCTGGGTGCGGGGGTGAAGGGCGTCAACAGCGTCAATGTGCCCTCCGTGGCCGTAGAGGCCGGGCAGTATGAATGGAGCCTGACTGCATCGGGCGCCGCACACGCCGACGTGATCCAGGTGACTGACGGCACGGACGCCAATCTGCAGCTGTCGTCGGGCCGCGGCATCGCCGTCGACATGTTCCCCTCGAGCCCAGCGTTCGGCAACGTCTACGCAGTGTCGCCCGCGACACCCCGCAACGAGGGTGCCCGCACGGCCTGCGGCCTCTATGCGTTCGACGCAGCCCTGACTCCGCTGAACGCCGATCCCTACACCGGCGGTATCACCTGGGAAGAAGGCAACTCGAATCCCAACAATCTGACCGTGGCCGAGAACGGCCAGGTGTTCATCTGCTCGTGGGGCGATGCCCAGGGCGGCGTATATGTGGCTGATCCGGCCGATCTTGGCGCCGCATGGGCCCCGGCATTCGCCGACGGCGAACGCGACGCATCGGGCCTGGTGACCATCGGAGGTACGGCAGTTCACGGTTCAGTACAGGACGTGGCTGTCTACGGCACGGGCGACGCCCGCATGATGTACACTTCCGACGAGGACATGCACGGCACCAACGGCGACATCATGGTCTACAACATCGGCACCCTGGCTTCGCCCTGGGACAAGGCTCCGACAGCCGACTGGGGCCATCCCGAAGGCTATGTCAACGGTAACCATCGCCTCGAAAGCGACCAGCGCGGCGGCCTGTGGCTCGGCCAGTACCGCTGGAACGAGAGCGCGGCCAACGCCTGCGTATATCATCTGAACAAGGACGGCCAGCTTGACTTCCAGACCGGCGACAAGAGTGTGTTCCTGGGCTCGTACCCGGCCGGCACCATCGCCGCCAATGCCGACGGCTCGCTGCTGGCATGCGTAGGTCTGGCCGACGGCACGGGCTTCGTAGTGGCCAAGGCCACCTATACGGCCGAGGGTGTTCCTTCGCTCGAGAAGCTCTGCGAGTACAGCTACAGTGGCTACGGCAACCGTCCGATGGCAGCCGCTTTCGATGCCGCAAACAACCTGTACATCATGTTCAACAACGCTGACTCGGAAGGCGGTATCGGCGTATTCGCCATCCCGACCGAGAAGAACGAGTTCACCACTCCGGCCTCGGCCAAAATCGCCCTGGGCGGCGCGGGTGTCGAGAGCGTGGCTGCCGACGCAGCCGGCTACACCTTCGAGGACGGCATCATCGCAGCCGAGGCAGGCGTGGCCGTCTACACCGCGGCCGGCGTGAAGGTGGCCGAAGGCGCTTCGGTGGACACGAAGGCTCTGGCAGCCGGCGTTTACGTGGTGCGCGCAGGCGGCGCAGCCTTCAAGATCGCGAAGTAAACCGATAATGAAGAATGCATAATGCATAATTGGAATGCAGAATTATGCATTATGCATTCTGAATTTTGAATTAAACAACCGTTTATGAAAATCAAGAAACTCTTCCTGCTCGCGATGATGCTGCTGGCTGCCGGCGCTGTGTCGGCCTGCGGCGGCGACGAGCCTACACCCACTCCGAAACCCGACACTCCCGCTCCAAAGCCCGATGAGCCTGCCAAGCCCGACGAGCCCGTACCTGAGATCGTGACCTACCGCCTCCCCGACCGCGAGATCCGCGGCGTGTGGGTAGCCACCGTAGGCCGCATGGACTGGCCCAAGGCAAATGTCGAGGCCATGCAGAAGGACGAGTTCATCAAGTATCTCGACGCCTTCGAAAAATATAACGTCAACGCGGTGATCATGCAGATCCGACCCTGCGCCGACGCATTCTACAATTCGCCGCTGGAACCCTGGAGCGAGTATCTCTGCGGGAGTCAGGGCCGCGATCCGGGCTACGACGTGCTGCAGTGGATGATCGAGCAGGTGCACGCCCGCGGCATGGAATTCCATGCCTGGATGAACCCCTACCGCATCAGCAACAGCGCGTCGGCCTTCGCGCAGAACGGTGCCGCCTCGCACCCGGCCAAGCAGCATCCCGAGTGGACGATGAAGTACGACAACCTGCTCATGTACCGTCCGGCATGCCCCGAAGTGAAGCAGCTGCTGGTCGATGTGGTCGATGACCTGATCACCAAGTACGACGTCGACGGCATACACTTCGACGACTACTTCTATCCGTACCCCAAGAGCGGCGTCGAGTTCGACGATGCCGAGGACTACCGGACCTACGGCTCGGCCTACAAGACGGTGGGCGACTTCCGCCGCGCTCAGGTCGATGACGTCATCCAGCGCATCCACAGCCTGCTTGTGTCGAAGAAGCCGGGATGTATCTTCTCGATCTCGCCGTTCGGTATCTGGCGCAACAAGGCCAGCGACGCCGTCAACGGCTCCGATTCCAACGGCCTCCAGAACTACGACGACCTGTACGCCGATGTGCGCAAGTGGTGCCAGGAAGGGTGGATCGACCTGGTGGTGCCGCAGCTCTACAACTCGACGAGCAACATCGCCATGAACTTCACGAAGATGTGCAAGTGGTGGAACGACAATTCGTTCCAGGCCACGCTGGCCATAGGCCACGCGCTCTACCGCTTCGGCGTCGAGGCCGAGGGCGCGCCCTATCAGGATCTGAATCAGCTCAACGAACAGTTCCGCATATCGCGCGGAAATGCGAATACCCGAGGCAGCTTCCTGTTCAACGCCACCTGCTTCAAGGAGAACAAGATCAACATCCTCAGCCGCGTGGCGCAGGTCTACGCCGACAAGGCACTTATCCCCGTGATGGGTCCGCAGACGGAGCCGGCCCCAGGCTCCGTGGGCGAGATTACCGTCAGCGGCCGCACGCTTGTGTGGCCCGCAGGCGCCCAGGGTATGCGCTTTGCCGTCTATCGTGTGAAGCCGTCGTCGACCGACGGTGTCTACGAGGCCAAGCTTGTCGATGTGACCTCGAAGAACACATACACGGCCTTGCTCGACGGCTCATACGCCGTGGCTGTTCTCAACCGCGACAACGTCCAGGGCGAGCTTACCCAGCCCGTCAAGATCCAATAGTTTCTCATAAGCTTAAGGTTTTTGTTAAGTCGGGGAGTCCGCGCCAGCGGGCTCCCTGGCTGCGCTATGGGGGCATCAGTAACGCGCAGGCTGGCAATCGACGAAGTCGCTTTGCAAAGCAAAGAAAGCCTGCTTTCCATGATGCGACAAAAAATAATGGAGCGCGGCCGGCGGGGCTGCGCTCCATTGTTGTGTTTATAGTTGTGCGGGGTGTAGAGTGGCTATTTTTCGTCGCGGCTGAAGACTCCTCGCAGGCGGTCGGAGAGCGACGGGCTGACGGGCTTGAGGTGGACGGATACGGTGGGGTTGCGCCGGTTGAGGAAGAGTATCGACGAGTGAAGCACGATGGCGGTCCATTCTTCGAAGGGGACGAATGCGTGGACGTGCGACAGAGGTATGGTGTGGAAGATCGACTTGGGATCGATGCTGCCGATGGTCAGGGCGTTGGTCTCGATGTCGATGTTGATGTTGTGCATCTCGCCGACGGTCTCGAAGAGCATTGCGATGTCGAGGTCGTCGACGCTGCGTGCGCGCCGCGGATATTTCTTATACAGATTTTTTATGACTTCTTTGGTTATCATCGTGACATGGGTGTAAACAGTGATGCCCTCGGGGGCGCACTTTCTTAAGCATTATCATGATTAAAACACACGGAGAGGCCGGTTTGTTTTGGGTGTGTCTGATAAATAAGCAGTGTCTTATAAATAATCCCGTCCGAAAAGGACGAACCGATTCGGACGGGATCTGTGTATTGGTCAGCGCATACCGGGGGGTCAGGCAAGGAAGCCGAGCAGGACGCCTGCGGCGACTGCCGAACCGATGACACCGGCCACGTTCGGGCCCATGGCATGCATGAGCAGGTAGTTGCTGGGGTCGTATTCGAGACCGAGATTGTTCGAGATGCGGGCCGACATCGGTACGGCCGATACGCCGGCATTGCCGATGAGGGGGTTGATCTTCTTTTCCTTGGGGAGCACGAGGTTGAAGAGCTTGACGAAGAGCACGCCCGACGACGAAGCGATGACGAATGCCATGAAGCCGAGGAAGAAGATGAAGATGGTCTGCGGTGTGAGGAACTGCGAAGCCTGGGTGGAGGCGCCTACGGTCATGCCGAGCAGGATGGTGACGATGTCGGTCAGGGCGTTCGAGGCGGTCTTGGCCAGGCGGTTGGTGACGCCGCACTCGCGCAGGAGGTTGCCGAAGAAGAGCATGCCGAGCAGAGGAATGCCTGAGGGCACCACGAAGCAGGTGAGGAGCATGCCGACGATGGGGAAGATTATCTTCTCGTTCTGCGACACGGCGCGGGCGGGCTTCATCTTGATCAGACGCTCTTTCTTAGTGGTGAACAGGCGCATCAGCGGGGGCTGAATCACTGGCACGAGAGCCATGTAGGAGTAGGCCGACACGGCGATGGCGCCCATGAGGTTCGGGGCGAGTTTCGACGACAGGAAGATGGCTGTGGGGCCGTCGGCGCCGCCGATGATGGCGATAGCGCCGGCCTGGTCAGGGGCGAAGCCGATGGCCAGGGCTACCATGTAGGCGCCGAAGATGCCGAACTGTGCGGCCGCGCCGATGAGCATGAGCTTGGGGTTGGCGATCAGTGCCGAGAAGTCGGTCATGGCACCGATGCCGAGGAAGATCAGCGGGGGATACCATCCGGCACTCACACCGTTGTAGAGGATGTTGAGCACCGATCCCTGCTCGTAGATGCCAACTTCAAGTCCCGCCTCGGTGTTGAAGGGGATGTTGCCGATAAGGATACCGAAGCCGATCGGTACCAGCAGCATAGGCTCAAAGTTCTTCTTGATTGCCAGCCAGATGAAGAAGAGGCCGACAAGTAGCATGACGATGTTGCCTATCTCGGCGTTGGCAAAACCTGTCAGTTCCCAGAACTGGCGCAGGTTTTTCAACAGAAAATCACCGAAATCCATAAGGGTGCGATTATTCGATGACGATTAAGGGGTTGCCTTCGAGGACGGAGTCGCCGGCATTGACGAGGATTTCCTTGACTGTGCCGTCGGCGCCGGCGTGGATAGCGTTCTCCATCTTCATTGCCTCAAGCAGGAGGACAGTGTCGGCGGCCTTGACCTGCTGGCCGACCTTGACGGGGATTGACAGCACGACGCCCGGCAGGGGAGCCTTGACGGCCTTTGCCGAACCGGCCACGGCGGGCTTTGCTATGACTTTCTCGCCGGTGGCGGTGCGGGGTGCGGCGCTGGGACGGGGAGCCTGCACCGACTTGACGGCAGCGGCCTTCGAGGCCTCGATCTCGACGCGGTAAGCCACGCCGTTGACTTCGACACGGGCAACGTTGTCCTCGATATCGCCGATGGCTACCTTGTAGGGGTTGCCGTTGATCTTATATTTGTACTCTTTCATTGTAATCGATTGGTTAGGGGATTAGGAGTGTTGACGGTGAGTGGGCGTGGGCGGAACCTCGCGCAGCGAATAGATCTTGGAGCTCCAGGGCGAGTAAGCTTTCTTGACCTTGTTGATGGTCAGGACGGTGTTCTCGCGGTCGTGGGCGTCGAGATGCTCATGGAGGGCCATGGCGATGGCGGCGATGACGTCGCCGGTGTCATGCTCTACGTCGCGCGCGGTGAGGTTGGTGTCGCTGTCGGCAGTAGCCGTGCGGGCCTTGTTGGCGCGCGAGACGAACGATCCGATCTTGCCGATGGCATAGAAGCTCAGGCAGAGGACGAGCAGGGCTGTGAAGACGATGGCCATGGCCATTACTGTCATGCCGAAGCCGTTGGCGTCGCGCTCGGCGAAGTCCTCGATCTTCTTGTTTGTGTCGCGGATGACGTTGGCGCCCGAGGGAGTGATGTAGCTCGCGTCGGAACCGTCGCGGACAGCCCACTCGCCGGCGCCGTCGAGGGTACGGGCGTAGGTCTGGCCGGGAAGGACGGATGCCGGGACGACAACTTCGTCGATCACGGAGCCGTCGGCGTCGAGGATGGCGATATAGTTGTCCTGGCCGGGCACGAGGACGAAGTTGGTGTGGAACGTGCCCTTGTTGGGCTCACCGTCGGCGAAGAATACGACGTGCTGGCGCTTGGGGATGCGTGTGTTGACATCGCCGAGCGGCACGGGGTACTTGGCCTTGTGCGCGGTGTCGGTGGTGAGATAGATGCTCGAGATCTCGATCGGTGCGAAGTTGGAGTTGAAGAGTTCGATCCATGCCGAGTAGCGGCCGTATTCGTCGGCGATACTGGTCGAATCGTTCTTCACCATGACCTCGTTGATGCGGACGGCCTTGCGCGACTGCGCCTGAGCCATGCCGAACACACCCGCCAGCGCCACGAGTATCAGAATTATACGTTTGTTCATTTGTTCTGACTGTTGTGTGTGGTGGATGATGATTACAGAGGAATGTTGCCGTGCTTCTTGGCCGGATTGAGGACTTTCTTTGTGGCGAGCTGCTGCAGGGCGCGGATGATGCGGAAGCGCGTGTTGCGGGGTTCGATGACGTCGTCAATGTAGCCGTAGCGGGCGGCGTTGTAGGGGTTGCAGAAGAGCTTGTTGTACTCCTGCTCCTTCTCGGCCAGGACGGCCTTGGGATCCTCGGCAGCCTTGGCTTCCTTGGCGTAGAGTACCTCGACAGCGCCTGCGCCGCCCATGACGGCGATCTCGGCGGTAGGCCATGCGTAGTTCATGTCGCCGCGGAGCTGCTTGCAGCTCATGACGATGTGCGAGCCGCCGTACGACTTGCGGAGGGTGACCGTCACCTTGGGAACGGTGGCCTCGCCGAAGGCGTAGAGAAGCTTGGCGCCGTGGAGGATGACACCGTTGTACTCCTGGCCGGTGCCGGGCAGGAAGCCGGGGACGTCGACGAGGGTTACCAGCGGGATGTTGAATGCGTCGCAGAAGCGGACGAAGCGGGCACCCTTGCGCGAGGCGTTGGAGTCGAGCACGCCGGCGAGGTACTTGGGCTGGTTGGCCACGATGCCGACCGACTGGCCGTTGAAGCGGGCGAAGCCGACGATGATATTCTTGGCGTAGTCGCGCTGCACTTCGAGGAACTCGCCGTTGTCGACGATGGCGCCGATTACCTCGTACATGTCGTAGGGGCGGTTGGCCGAGTCGGGGATGATCTCGTTGAGAGAGTCTTCGAGGCGGTCGATGGGGTCGGTGCACTCAACCATCGGGGGCTCCTCGAGATTGTTCTGCGGGATGTAGGTGAAGAGCTTGCGGATGATCTTGATGGCGTCTTCGCCGTCTTCGGCGGCGAAGTGGCATACGCCGCTCTTGGTGGAGTGAACCTCAGCGCCGCCAAGTGCGTCCTGGGTGACGTCTTCGCCGGTTACGGTCTTGACAACCTTCGGGCCGGTGAGGAACATGTATGATATTCCCTTGGCCATGATGGTGAAGTCGGTCAGAGCGGGCGAGTATACGGCGCCGCCGGCGCAGGGGCCGAGGATGGCCGATATCTGGGGAATGACGCCCGATGCGAGAATGTTGCGCTGGAATATTTCGGCGTAGCCGGCCAGTGCGTTGATGCCTTCCTGGATTCGTGCGCCGCCCGAGTCGTTGAGGCCGATGACGGGGGCGCCCATCTTCATGGCCATGTCCATGATCTTGCAGATCTTGAGGGCCATGGTCTCGGAGAGCGAGCCGCCGAAGACGGTGAAGTCCTGGGCGAAGACGTATACCAGACGGCCGTCGATGGTACCGTAGCCGGTGACGACGCCGTCGCCGAGGAATGATTTCTTTTCCTGACCGAAGTTGTGGCAGCGGTGACGGACGAACATGTCGAGTTCTTCGAAAGAACCCTCGTCGAGGAGTTGTGCGATACGCTCGCGGGCGGTGTACTTGCCGCGTTCGTGCTGCTTGTCGATTGCTTTCTGGCCGCCTCCGAGGCGCGCTTCGTTGCGTAGCTCGATGAGCTCTTTTACTTTTTCGAGTTGGTTACTCATGGTTGAATGCAGTGTGTAATTCAGGAGGGCGGGGCTCCGGCCGGCCTATCGGCGCGGCGGCGTCCCGCCCGGGAAGTCAGTGTTATTTGTTGGGGTCCTCGCAGAGCTCGATCAGAGTGCCTACTGTCGATTTGGGGTGGAGGAAGGCGATGTTGAGGCCTTCGGCACCGCGGCGGGGAGCCTTGTCGATGAGTCGGCAGCCCTTGGCTTCGACTTCGTTGAGCGCGTGCTGTACGCCGTCCTCGATAGCGAAAGCCATGTGCTGGATGCCACCGCGGCCGCCGTTGTTGGCGATGAACTTGGAGATGGCGCTCTCGGGAGCGGTGCCTTCGAGGAGCTCAATCTTGGTCTGGCCTACCTTGAAAAAAGCGGTGCGGACCTTCTGGTCGGCTACTTCTTCGATGGCGAAGCATTTGAGGCCTAACATGTTTTCATAGAACGGGATAGCTTCCTCCAGCGAGGGGACGGCTATGCCGATGTGCTCGATATGGGAGATTTCCATAGCTTTGGTGTATTAAATGTTTTTTATTCAGTTGTTTCAAGCGGTCGTAAGCGCGCAGGGGCGCACTTGGCGACAAAGGTACGCAATTTTTCTCAAACGGCCAACCTTTTTTCGCGCTGTCGCACATTTATATAAGAAGTGAGGCCGTGAGACCGTGAGGTGGGGTAAGCCGGCACGGCTTTAGCACTTATTGTGTGAAAAGTGTTAAATTTCTGAAATCGGTGAACAAATTTCTTGCCGTTCCAAAATAATGTCGTACTTTTGCAAAGGTTAAGAACATAAAAACCGACACACAGCAATTATTAACATTAAAATCTACGTCAGCCTATAGCCTACCTCTACTCTAAAAAATTTAAGAATAGACAGTTAGAAACATGCAACAATTAGCACTTCTCTCCGACGACAAGTTGGTGCAAGCTTATGCTAAGGGTGACAACGACGCATTCGACACGCTGCTGGACCGCTACCAGACGCGTCTGCTGAGCTACATACTGCAGCTCACGCCGAACCGTCAGCTTGCCGAGGATATCTTTCAGGAGACGTTCGTCAAGGCCATCATGACCATCCGCCAGGGCAACTATACCGAGAGCGGCAAATTCGGCGCATGGCTGTCGCGCATCGCCCGTAACCTGGTCATCGACCATTTCCGCCAGGAAAAGAGCGAGCCGACCGTATCGGCCGACAACACCGAGGTAGATATCCTGAACCGCAAGGACCTGAGCGACGCGACCGTGGAGGACGATATGATCGACCTCCAGATCCGCGACGACGTGCGGCACCTGATCCGCCAGCTGCCCCACACGCAGCGCCAGGTGCTGGTGATGCGCTACTACCGCAACCTTAGCTTCAAGGAAATAGCCGAAAAGACCAATGTAAGCATCAACACCGCGCTGGGCCGCATGCGCTATGCCATACTGAACATGCGCCGCATGGCCCGCGAACGCAACATAGCACTCTCACGCTGATCCCGGTCCGGGACCGGCTCTGACTTACCACAGGCGCGGAGTATCCCGGCATCCGGGGAGGCTCCGCGCCTGCTCTTGTGCTTTTAACGATTTTTTGAAGGAGTGTAGGTGATTGATAGCCTCCGATTGGTTATTTTTGCGTAACTTTGCCGTCGCTAATGGCTGCCGTCGCGGCCTTATGCATCAGACAATATGCTTGAAGACTTAGGAAAATACATAGTAGAGGTCGCCGACTTTCTGTGCGGCTATCCGCTGTTCTTTCTGCTGATCGGCGGCGGCCTGTACCTGTTCATAAGCTCGGGGTTCGTGTCGCTTCGGCGTCTGCCGTCGGCGATGCGCGAGCTCCGGCGCAAGAACGACGCGCGCAACGGCCAGATCTCGTCGGCTCAGGCGCTGGCGTCGGTCATCGCCGCCACGGTCGGGCTGGGCAATATAGCCGGTGTGGCCATCGCGCTGGTGATGGGCGGTCCCGGAGCCATATTCTGGATGTGGGTAAGCGCTCTGGTCGGTATGGCCACGAAGTACCACGAAGGTGTGCTGGCCATAAAGTACAAGGGTACCGACGACCGCGGCGAGCCGCAGGGCGGCCCGATGCACATCATCACGCGCGGCCTGGGGCCGCGGTGGACGCCGCTGGCCAGGTTCTTCGCCGTGGCTGGCCTGTTCGGCACGCTGTGCATCATGAACGCCAACCAGCTCACCGAGGCCTTCATGACCACGTTCTCGACGCCCGAGGGCGTGGCTTCGTCGGGTTTTCTGAGCAGTATCGGCTCGATTGTCGGGCTTGAGAACGCGCAGACTTACAAGCTGCTGTTCGGCATCGCGGTGGCTGCGGTGGTGGCGGTGGTTATCCTGGGCGGCATCCGGCGCATCGCCAACGTGGCGTCGGTGATGGTGCCGTTCATGGTAGGAGTGTACTTTCTGATGGTGCTTTATATCATCGTGACGCACATTGCCGACGTACCGGCCGTGTTCAGCTCGATCGTGAGCGAGGCGTTCAACCTGCGGGCAGGCTTCGGCGCGCTGGCCGGCATCGCCATCATAGGCGCGCGGCGCGCGGCGCTGGTCAACGACGCCGGCATCGGCACGGCCTCGATCATGCACGGCGCATCGCGCAACAACAATCCTGTGCGCGAGGGCCTGATCGCCATGCTCGGGCCGGCCATCGACTCGGGCCTGGTATGCACGCTCACGGCGACAGCCATTCTGCTCTGTGTGCCCGATCTTGGGTCGGTCGAAGGCATCAAGGGCCTGGAGGTGGCCATGACGGCTTTCGGCCGCGGCATCCCCTACGGGGAATATCTGCTGATGTTCATCGTGGCGTGCTTCGCGCTGTCGTCGATGTTCTCATATTCGTTCTACGGATCGACCTGCGCGTCTTACCTCTTCGGAAGCCGCCGCGCGCGCTGGTACAGCTATTTCTTCCTGGCCACGATGGTGATTTTCGCCGTCGTGCCGCTCGAAGCGGCCGTGGGCATGTGCGACCTCTTCTATGCTCTGATGGCCATACCGACTATGATCGCCATAGTGGGGCTGTCGCGGAAGGTGCGCGAGGAGACCCGCAAGTATTTTTCAAAGAGCTCTAAAACTGAAAAGCAATGCTCGGATTCATAACGTGGGACGTCAGTCCCGAGATATTCACGTGGCCCGTGACCGTAAGGTGGTACGGGCTGATGTTCGCCATAGGCTTCTGGCTGGGATTCAACATAGTGTCGCGGATGTTCAGACGCGAGGGCGCGCCTGAGAAGTGGCTCGGGTCGCTGCTGATATGGGTGGCCGCGGGCACGATCGTCGGCGCCCGCCTGGGCCACGTATTCTTCTACCAGTGGGACTATTACTCGCAGCATCTGGGCGAGATACCGAAGATATGGGAGGGCGGTCTGGCCAGCCACGGCGGAGCCATCGGCGTGATCCTTGCCGTGATCCTTTTCTCGGTGTTCACCTCGAAGCGTTCGCCGCTGTGGACGTTCGACCGCCTGGTGGTGGCCATCGCCCTCGTCGGGGGCCTGATCCGTATCGGCAATCTGATGAACAGCGAGATTTTCGGCCACGCCACCGACCTGCCCTGGGGCTTCAAGTTCGTGCGCTCGGGCGAGTGGCACGCGCTCTACGAGGGCGTGGCCTGCCATCCGACGCAGATCTACGAGGCGCTGTGCTACTTCGCCCTGTTCGGCCTGCTTATGTGGATGTACTGGAAGAAGAATGCCGGCGAGCGGCCGGGTCTGATCTTCGGCACGTTCTTCATAGGCATCTTCCTGCCGCGCTTCCTGATAGAGTTCATCAAGAACGATCAGGTGGCCTTCGAGTCGGGCATGACGCTCAACATGGGCCAGTGGCTGAGCATCCCGTTCATCCTGCTCGGCGTTTTCTTCGTGATCCGCGCACTGACGCGCCCCAGCGTGCATCTTGACTATCCCGACCGCTTCGCCGACGAGAAGGAGGCTCCCTCTAAGAAAAAACAATGACAGTGAGTGATTTTCGACGCCGGCTGAAGCCCTGGATGCTTCCGCTGGCCATGCTGTGCGGCATGCTCTTCCATGACGCGATCGATTCGGTGCAGTTTCTGGCGCCGTATCTGATCTTCACGATGCTGCTGATTACCTTCTGCCGCATCAGGCCCTCGGAGTTCCGCATCGGTCGGCTGACGCTGGCGGTGGTCGGTGTGCAGGTGGCCGGGTCGGTGGCGGCGTGGCTTCTGCTGGCGCCCGTGAGCCGCGATCTGGCCGGCGGAGCCATGATCTGCATCCTGTGCCCGACGGCTACGGCGGCCCCGGTCATCACAGCCATGCTGGGAGGCAGCATCGCCACCCTGGTGGCCATTTCGGTACTGAGCAATCTGGCGGCCGCCGTGTGTGTACCGGCCTTTTTCGCGCTGATCGACGCCGGCAGCGGCGCCCACATCACGTTCGGGGCTGCGTTCATGACCATCCTGTCGAAGGTCGGGCCCCTGATACTCGCTCCGATGGCTGTGGCGCTGGCGCTGCAGTACGGACTGCCGCGCGTCCACCGTGCCGTCTCCGATCATCAGGGCCTGTCGTTCTATCTGTGGGCCGTCTCGCTCATCATCGTGGTGGGCCGCGCCGTGTCGTTCGCCATGAAGGAACCGGCCGACCGCATCCCCGAGATGATAGCCCTGGCACTGGTGGCAGGGGTAGCCTGCTGCCTGCAGTTCGTCGCCGGGCGGCGGCTGGGCCGGGTATTCGGCGACAGAATCGCCGGCGCGCAGGGCCTCGGACAGAAAAACACAGTGCTGGCCGTGTGGATGGCCGTCACGTATCTCAACCCGATATGCTCGATAGCTCCGGCCGCGTACATCCTGTGGCAGAATACCATCAACTCGCTGCAGCTATATCTGAAGGCGAAGCGCGAACCAAATGCAGTCGGAAAGTGTTAAAATTTGAAACACAAAACAATGGACAGTATGTTTGAAATATTGATGGGCCTGCCGCTGCTCAAGGGGGTAAGCGCCGAGCGCATGGAGAAGACCGTGGGCTCGTCGAAATTCCATTTCCTGAAGTATCCCCCGGGCGAGACCGTCTTTCATGCCGGTGACCCGTGCACCGACATAGCTTTCATCCTGGCCGGGACAGTGAAGCTGACTATCCGCAGCGCGGACGGACGCTTCGCCGTGTCGCAGCTCATCGACGGCCGCGACGTCATATCGCCCGACTTCCTGTTCGGACGCAAGACCAACTATCCCGGCGACGTCATAGCACACGAGACCGTGTCGATTCTCCGCATCCCCAAGAGCGACTACATCAACATACTGACGAGCGACCATATATTCCTGTTCAACTACCTCAACCTGCTGTCGATGAACGCGCAGAAGTCAGTCGAGGGAATTCTGGCCGTGTCGTCGGGCGACGTGGCCGAACGCATCGCCTACTGGATCAGCGCCATGACCCAGCCGCGCAGCCACGGCATCGTGCTCGAATGTTCGCGCCGCGACCTGACTACGCTGTTCAACACGCCCCGGTCGGTGCTCAAGGCCGCCCTCGAGGACATGAAGGCCCGCGGCCTGGTAGACTACACGCCTCACAGCATCACCGTCACCGACCGCCAGGCCCTGATCGCCCTACTGCACGACCATCCGGAGTAAATTTTTAATTTAGAATGCGCAATGCGCAATGCATAATTGGCCGCGGGCATCAGCTCGCGGCCAATTTCGCATTATGCATTAAGCATTGCGCATTGAAAATTATGCATTCTTAATTTTTCATTTTTCAGAAGCCGAGGGTGAGGCCGGTGGAGAGGGTGCGGAATTCAGGGGCTCCGGCGGAGGTCAGGACTTTGTAGGGCGAGTAGCGCAGGTAGACGCCGATGCTGCCAAGCGAGAGGGTGCCGATGAAGTCGACGGTGAACTTGCGCTGACCGATGGAATTGGATGTGACGGTCGACGTGCGGTCCTCGCCCGGTTCGCGCCACGATGTCTTGGCGGATCCGTGCGTGTTGAGACACAGTACCGGGCCGAGATGCAGCCACGCTGCGTGGCCTGCGGCGCGGCCGAGCCTCAGACCGTAGAGGATCGGGAACTGCAGCGAGAATATCTTCAGGCGCGAAAAGCGCGGGGTGACGTCCTGCGGAAACAGTGACAGTCCCACGCGGCCGTTGTCGGCCGTAAAGACAGTGCCGCGCGTGGCGCGGTAGTTGCGCCAGTCGATGCCGAAGCCTAAGGATACTTCCCATGCGTGGCGATGGTATTTGAATCCGAGCAGGTCGAGTACGCCGATTTCGAACGATTTGCCCATTTCGACGCCCATGCCGTCGGGTGCGCCGGGCGTGCCTACGAAGCCGAACATCGGCCCCTGCATGAATACTTCGAAGTGGCCGGTGCGGGTTTTGCCGAACGTGAATCCGCGGTGCGAGCGGTTGAGACGGCCCTCGTCGAAAGGACTTTCTATGACGGCGGAGCTCCCGGCCTCGCCGATCGTGACGGTGACGCCCGAGGCCGACTCGACGATGCGGACCGTGTCGGGACGCGTGAACTGGTAGACGGTGTCGGCCGGAGCCGAGGCCGAGGCCGTAAGGGCGGCCAGCGCGGCCAGTGTGGCTATGATTGTCTTTTTCATAATTGTCAGAAACCGATGGTGATACCGAATGAAAGCTGGCTGAACTCGGGGCCGAAGCCTTTGTCGAAGACGCGGGCGGGCGAGTAGCGTACGTAGAGGCTGAAGTCTTCGTCCCAGCCCAGGGCACCGTACATGTCGACGGTGGCGAAGCGCTGGTGCAGCCCCTTGTAGACGGTCTTGGTGGTGACGCCGCCGGTCTTTTCCTTGGTGGTGGCTTTCATATATGTGTTGAGGTTGAGGATTCCGCCGATCTTGAGCGCGAGGCCGCTCCAGAGGGTCTGCTTGAGCATCAGGGGTATTTCGACGCGATACAGGTGTATGCGGCTTGAGGCTTTCATGCCCTCGGGGGTGGGGACGAGGCCGATGACGCCGCGGTCGCCGGCGAGGTGTGCGCCGTGCGATACGTTGGCCGAGCGGTAGCCCAGGCCGATGCCGAGGGTGAAGTCGGGGCCGCCCTTGACGGGCGAGTAGCGCAGGCCCAGGACGTTGCGGATGCCGATCTCCCAACCGCCGCGCATGCCGCCCGGAGCCCGGACGCTGCGCGTGATGCCCAGGTAGCATTCGTCGAGCGAGAAGATTGCCCAGCGGCGCCGCAGACCCGAGAGGTCCGACTGGCTGCGGGTGAACGGGAGTTCGATGTCCCACTGGCCGTTGACCTCGCCGGCATCGGTTTCGGTGGTGTATTCGTAGGTGTAGGGCTCGCCGTGGCTGCGGCCCGAGGCCGTGACGCTGAGCGACGAAGGCGTGACGGCCACCCGGACCGAGTCGGGTCGTACGAGGGTGGCCAGAGTGTCGCTGCGCTCGGCGGCCGGGGCTGCGAAAGCTGCGGCCGCAAGGCAGATAAGGGTGAGTATCTTCTTCATAAACATCAGTTTTTCTTAAGCATTGCTTTGATTGATTCGGGTCCGGCGCTGCCTTCCATGTATATTAGGATGATGCGCTTGCCGCCGGCGAGGGTCTGGTTGAGGTAAAGTACGTAGCGGTGGTCGGAGCCCGGGCAGGGCAGCGACAGGAAGGCGTAGTAGAGGTGTCCGCTGCGGTAAACGGTCTCGCGGTCGACGGCCGAGGCCAGATCGGCTTCGACGTAGCGTTCGAGCGTCGGACCGTACTGCGGCTCGCCGGTGATGGTAAGCCCCTTGTAGACCGTGAGCCGGTGGGGCTTCAGGGCGTTGCCGGTGACGATGGTCTCGGCCGCGGCGGGTACGTTGCGGAACTGGCCGCCGAAGACCTGCTCGTCGCACTGCGGGCGGCGCCCCATGGCCGCGATGGCGGTCAGCAACATAATGGTCAGGATTAAGAGCCGTGGATTATTCATGTTGGCATGGTTTTGGTAGGTTCTCTGTGGTTCATAGGAAATCGCCGAAAAGCCCGAGGTCGCTGCTGACGTCGGCATCTACCGCTTCGGATGCTGATCCGATGGCGGCGAGCTGGCTGTCCATCAGGGCCAGGGCGGTGGCTGAGTCGTCGGTGCGGTGGCCGCCGATGACGGCGTAGCACTCCGATTCTCCGCCCGTATGCGGCAGGGCGGTCCAGAGCGCGGCGGCAATGGCGGCGGCCACGGCAACGGATGCCGCTGCCGCCAGGGTGCCGCGTCGGCGCTGAGCGCGGGGGGCGGCGCTGCTGCTGCCTGCAGCCTGTGCGAAGGCCATGACGGCGCGCGCTGCCGTGAGGTCGCGGTCAGCCCCTTCGTAGCGGGCCAGGGCGCGGCGCAGGGCCCGTTCTTCGGCCAGGGTGGTGAGGCCGTCGTAGTAGCGGCCGAGCAGCTGATGTAGGCGTTCTTCGGTCATAATCTATAGTATTTGAGATATGCGTCGCGGACGGCGCGGCGCGAGCGTGAGAGGATCATGCGCACGTTGGCTTCCTGGAGCCCGTGGCGGGCGGCTATTTCGCCGATCTCGTAGCCCCGGTAGTCGCGGAGCACCAGTATGTCGGCGTCGCGCGGGCTGAGGACAGTGTCGATGACGGCGCGGACGCGGGCAAAGGTGTCGTCGGTGTCGGTACGGTCGTCGGCGTGCAGTTCGGCTTCGGAGGCGTCGACTGTGCCGGTTCCGGTGCGCACGGCCCGGCGGCGCAGCAGGTCGATGCTGCGGTTGCGGACGGCTGCCACGGCCACGGCGTCGGCCTCGCCGTCGCCCAGGTCGGCACGGCGGTGCCAGAGCGTGCAGAAGGCGTCCTGCAGGGCGTCGGCCGCGTCGGCGTCGTTGCCGACGATTGCGCGGGCCATCGAACGCAGCCGCGGGCCGAAGCCCTGAACGAGTGATATGAAGCCTTCTTTGTCCATTTCGATTATATCACGCGCAGCCGGGACGGTTTGCAACGCCGCAGCGGTGATTTTTTAGATCAGGAATCAAAATTAGATAAAATTCTCAAAAAAATTGTCTAATTTTGGCCCCGATATGGGAAAAATGACGACATTCCGTGCCTGGATCGAGGCGATGCGGCTGCGTACGCTGCCTGTGTCGGTGGCCGGTATAATTACGGCCGTCGGCTATAATTTTATTAATGACAATGTAAACTGGACGCCGGCAGTGATATGCCTGGTGTTCGCCGTTCTGGCGCAGATAGCTTCAAACTTCGCCAACGAGTACTACGACTACACAGCTGGGCGCGACCGTGCCGGGCGTGAAGGGCCGCGGCGCGGGGTCACCGAAGGCGACATCACGCCACGGGCCATGCTGCGTGCCGTCGGCGTGGCGCTCGGGCTGGCGGCCTGCGCCGGCCTGTCGCTGGTGGGCTGGGGCGGTTGGTGGCTGATCGCCGTAGGCGCTGCGGTGGCCGTAGGCGTGTTCATGTACAGCACGGGTCCTTACCCGCTGTCGACGCACGGGCTCGGCGAAGTGGCCGTGATATTCTTCTTCGGCCTCATACCGGTCAACCTGACTTATTATGTCGAGACGCTCCAGTGGTCGTGGACGGTGGCAGCCGGAGGGCTGGCCATAGGGCTGCTCGGTGCCAACGTGCTTATCGTCAACAATTACCGCGATGCCGACGACGACCGGGCCGTCGGCAAGCGCACGCTGGCCGTGAAGTTCGGTTCCGGCGCGATGCCCCGTCTCTATGCCGTCAACGCAGCCACGGCCATGGCTCTGATGCTGCCGCAGTGGCTTTGGTTGGGGGGGGCGTGGTGGACGGTGCCGGCTCTGGTGCTGGCTGCCTCATGCGCTGTAGCGCGGGCCATGACGCGCCGCAGAGGCGCCTCGCTGACGCCCCTGCTGGGTCTGACGTCGGTGCTGATGTGTGTCTATTCGCTGATCTTTGCCGTGGCCGCGTATGTGACAACTTGTCAGTAACCGGTGACATATTTTTTCCGCGGAAGTGTCGCGCGGGACGGCATGTTGTGCTAAAAATGGCGTACAAACCTTTTTGGCACAACATTTGTTTATAGAGTGATTGAAAGGCTAAAAAAGTAACAATATAAGAAAACAACATAAAACTCTACAACTATGGGAAAAATCATAGGTATCGACTTAGGCACGACCAACTCGTGCGTAGCAGTTCTCGAAGGCAATGAGCCTCAAGTAATTCCTAACAGCGAAGGCCGCAACACCACGCCTTCGGTGGTCGCTTTCGTCGAAGGCGGCGAACGCAAGGTGGGCGACCCCGCCAAGCGTCAGGCAATCACCAACCCCAAGCGCACCATCTACTCGATCAAGCGCTTCATGGGTGAGAATTGCCAGCAGGTAGCAGAAGAAATCAAGCGCGTACCCTATAAGGTGGTATGCGGCGCCAACGATATGCCGCGCGTCGACATCGACGGCCGCGATTACACCCCGCAGGAAATCTCGGCAATGATCCTGCAGAAGATGAAGAAGACCGCCGAAGATTATCTGGGCCAGCCCGTGACCGAAGCTGTCATCACCGTGCCGGCCAACTTCAACGAATCGCATCGCCAGGCAACTAAGCAAGCCTGCGAGATCGCCGG